>Ga0100402_1003335_pt1 | contig 17502 bp, 18 predicted proteins | sample CryGeyme20150102_FD_80419 | JGI IMG/M metagenome (GOLD analysis project Ga0100402, IMG submission 80419) | Groundwater microbial communities from Crystal Geyser aquifers in Utah, USA - Crystal Geyser metaG 2015-0102 | ecosystem: Environmental > Aquatic > Deep subsurface > Groundwater | place...
CCTGCACCGACAACCTGCACCGACAACCTGCACCGACAAGGCCGCGCATCCTGCGCGGCCTTTTGCGGTTTACGGGGGTTTCTGATGTTTCACGTCCGCACCGCCACTTGGGCCGATATTGCGGCTATCGACGCGCTGCTCGCGCGGGCCTATCCGCGCCTGTTGCGGCCCGACTATCCGCCTTCGGTGCTGGTCACGGCCCTGCCGCGCATCAGCCGCGCGCAGCCGCGGCTCGTCACCAGCGGCACCTATTTCGTCGTGGAGGCGCAGGAGGAGGAGGAGGAGGGGGGCGCGATTCTCGGCGCCGGGGGCTGGACGCGCGATGCGCCGGGCGGGGCTGCGGCGCATCCGGGGCTGGGGCACATCCGCCATGTCGTCACCGATGACCGGCAGGTGCGGCGCGGGATCGGGCGGGCGCTGATGACCCATGTCATCGCCACCGCCCGCGCCGCCGGCCTGACCCGGCTCGACTGCCTTTCGACCCGCACCGCCGTGCCCTTTTACGCCGCCATGGGCTTTGCCGCCCTCGGCCCCGTGACCGTGCCGCTCGGCCCTGGCATAGACTTTCCCGCCGTGGCCATGACGCGCGCCATCTAGCGCCACGCAAAAGGGGCCGGTGTTTCCACCGGCCCCCGCGTCACTTGCATGTCTGCCCTGTCAGTCCCGGTTGCCGAAAAGCTGCAGCAGGAACATGAACATGTTGATGAAGTCGAGGTAGAGGTTCAGCGCGCCCATGATCGCGGCCTTGCCCAGCCATTCGCTGTCGCCGCCATGGGCATGGGCGAGGTAGGTGGTCTTGATCTTCTGCGTGTCATAGGCGGTCAGGCCCGCAAAGATCAGCACGCCCAAGATCGACACCGCGAACATGATCGCGGGCGATTGCAGCCAGATGTTGACGATCATCGCCACCAAAAGGCCGATCACGCCCATGATCAGGAACGACCCCCAGCCCGAGATGTCCTTCTTGGTGGTGTAGCCGTCAAGCGACAGACCGGCAAAGGAGATCGCGGTGATCAGGAACACCTGCACGATCGAAAAGCCGGTGAATACGAGAAAGATCCAGCTGATCGAGATCCCCATCGCCGCGGCGAAGGCGTAGAAATAGAGCTGCGCGCCCGCGGCCGAGATCCGGTTGATGATCGCGCCAAAACCGAACACCATCGCCAGCGGCAGGAACATCACGACCCACTTGAGCGGCGAGGCATAAAGCGCATAGCCAAAGTCGGTCAGATATTTGCCGTCGCGGAACATGTAGGCGTTGGGCACGTCGGTGACCGCCAGACCCGCCATGGCCCAGGCGGCCAGCGCGGTGATCAGCATGCCCACGGACATGGTGCCGTAGACCTTGTTCATATGGGTCCGCAGACCGGCGTCGATCGCGGCGCTGCGCGCCCCGACACCGGTGCGGATCGTATTGTATTCTGCCATCAGAGACCTCCAAGGTGTTTCGGGTGGCACCGTGCTTCCACGGCAACCTTGCTGCAGGATATTGGCAGAGACTGCGCGGATTTCAAGGATTGCAGGCAGGGTGAGGCGGCTTTTCTGATGAAAATGCACATATATCCATCAGCGCCGCGCTCATCCCTCTGCCGGTGCTCAGCCCCGCCAATGCGCGGGCACATCCCAGACCGGCCGCGCGGCCTCTGCCGCCGCTTGCGCGCGGGTCAGGCCCAGATCGCGCAATTGCGCGGCGTCAAGCGCCGCGAGCCTGCGGCGCTGCGCGCGCAGCGCGAACATGTCGCGCAACCGCCCGATCAGTCCGCGCCCAGCGCCCGGGTCGCGCCGAACCGTGCGGATCGCCGGGGAGAGAGACAGATTGCGCATCGGGATAGACCTCCGTTTCGTGATGGCTGGCATGGTTTGCATGCCGATGCTTGATATATCCCGTCTCGGGCTCCATGATGGAAACGAATGTTTGACATGCAAATCATCAAGGGCCGTGATGTGCCGCGCAACCTCGACCTGACCGCCCTGCGTGCCTTTGTCACCGTGGCCGAGACCGGCGGCGTCACCCGAGCGGCGGGCCTGCTCAACCTCACGCAATCCGCGGTCTCGATGCAGCTCAAGCGGCTCGAGGAAGGGCTGGGACAAAGCCTCATGGACCGCAGCGGTCGCGGCATCGCGCTCACGGCCACGGGCGAACAGCTGCTGGGCTACGCGCGCCGGATGCTCGACCTGAATGACGAAATCTACGGCCGCCTCACCGCGCAGGAATACGAGGGAGAGCTGGTGCTGGGCGTGCCCCATGACATCGTCTATCCCGCGCTGCCGCAGGTGCTCCACCGCTTTGCGATGGCCTATCCGCGGGTCCGCGTGCAGCTTCTCTCCGGCTTTACCAGCCGCCTGCGCGACCAGTTCGCGCGCGGCGAGGCGGCGCTGATCCTGACGACCGAGGATGCGCCGCGCGACGGGGGCGAGACACTGGCGACCCGCCGGCTGATCTGGGTCGGCGCGCCGGGCGGGCAGGCCTGGAAAGGCCGCCCGCTGCGGCTGGCCTTCGAACAGGCCTGCATCTTTCGCCAGGGTGTGCAGCGGCGGCTGGACGAGGCCGGTATCCCCTGGGAAATGGCGGTGGACAGCAATTCGAGTCGTTCCATCGAAGCCACGGTGAGCGCCGATCTCGCCGTGCATGCGATGGTCGAAGGGGCCGAGCCCGCGCATTTCGAACGCATCGCGCATGGCGGCGCGCTGCCCGACCTGCGCCAGATCACGATCAACCTCTATCATCGCGACCCCGGCACCGGCCCGGTGGTGGCGGACCTCGCCCAGATGATCCGCGCCGCCTACAGCCAGCCCAGACCCACACCCTGACCCACACCCAGACCCGACCGCGCCGGGCGCGCCGCCCCGGCTTCATCTTGCCTCAAATATCCTCGCCGAAGGCTCCGACAGCCCCACCGGCGCTGACGCCGGGCGGCTCAGGGCACGATCACCACCTTGCCTGTCGCGCGCCGTGCGGCCAGCAGGTCCAGCCCTGCGGCCGCCTGCGCCAGCGGCAGCACATGGCCCACATGCGGGTGCAGCCGGCCGGCCGCATGCCAGTCCAGCAGCGTGGCAAGGCTGTCGGTCAGCGCCTCCGGCGCAAAGCGCAGATAGCCGCCCCAGTAAAAACCCATCACATCCACATTCTTGACCAGCAGGCGATTCGCTGCGACCTGCGGCACCTCGCCACTGGCAAAGCCGATGACGAGCGCGCGCGCCTCGGGCCGCGCGGCCGCCAGCGCCGCGTCAAACGAGGCGCCGCCGACCGGATCGTAGATCACATCGACCCCGCCCAGCGCGCGCAGCGCGGCCTTGAGGTCGCCCGCCTCGGGGTCGATCAGGTGATCTGCCCCCGCCGCCTGCGCCACCGCGCGCCGCTCTGCGCCCCGCGCCACCGCGATCACCCGCGCGCCAAGCTGGTGGCCGACCTCGACCGCCGTCAGCCCCACACCGCCCGCCGCGCCCAGCACCAGCAGCGTCTCGCCCGGCTGCAACCGCGCCCGGCGGGTGAGCGCGAGATGCGACGTGCCATAGGCCACCTGGAACCCGGCCGCGACGACATCGGCCATCGCAGCAGGCACCGGGCGGCACAGCGCCGCCGGAAAGACCCCGTGCTGCGCCAGCCCGCCATGCCCGCCAAACACCACGACCCGGGTGCCCAGCGCCGGGCCGCTCACCCCCGGCCCCAGTCCGGTCACCTCGCCACAGACCTCCATCCCCGGCGTGAAGGGCAGCGCGGGCATGTCCTGATAGCGCCCCTGCACCATCAGCAGGTCCGCGAAATTGAGGCCGCAGGCCAGGATCCGCAGGCCAGGATCCGCAGGCCGACCTCGCCCGGTCCGGGCAGGGGCGCGGGCACCTCGGCCAGCACGGCCGGCCTGTCGAATGCAGTCACACGCAGCGCCAACATGACCAAAGCCCCCCAGTCCGATTCGATTGACTGACCAATCAGTCTAAAATGCCGATCTAAAGCATAGGTGGAATGCCGCGACCCGCCAAGAGGTCGAAAAACCCCAGCAAATCGTCCAATTAGCCCGGAAATCGGGGCACACCCTGTCCAAAAGGTCAGGGTGACTTCTGCAACCAAAGCGTGTTTTATCTGCGGATCGGTCTTCAGGGCTTTGCAACCGTTTTGCCCTAGGACAGACGTCGGACCGCGCGGGGCCAAAGTGGTGACAGTGCAGTGCTGGCCAGCCGAAGAGTAAATGTAGAGGAAGGTATGACGATGAAGCATCCTGTTGATGTCCATGTAGGCAAGCGCATCCGCCACCGCCGCTGGATGAATGGCACCACCCAGCAGCAACTGGCCGAAAAGGTCGGGATCAAGTTCCAGCAGATCCAGAAATACGAAACCGGCATGAACCGCGTCAGCGCCTCGCGCCTGTGGGACATCGGCCGCGCGCTGGGCGTGCAGGTCTCGTTCTTTTTCGAAGGGCTCGATTCGCCCATCGACGAGGATATGGTCACCGGCAGCGCGATGCCCGGCGATATCCTTGCCGACCGCGAGGCGCTCGAACTGCTGCGGTCCTACTATGCGATCCCCGAGAATCAGCGCCGCCGCCTGTTCGACCTCGCCCGCGTTCTGAGCGAAGCCGCCTGAAACCGGCGCGCCCCGAGGCCCCGGCAGGGCATTCCGCTTGACCCCTGCCTGACCGGCGCGCTACCGCCTTGGTGCAACAAAGCACCGGGGCGGATGACCGAACAGATGACAGACAGCGAAAAGGCCGCCCTCGTGGCCCTTGCCCATGCCCTGGCCGATGCGGCGCGGCCGGTGACCCTGCAACATTTCCGCAAGGCCATCGCGGCCGAGGCCAAGAACGCCCCCGGCACCCGCTATGACCCCGTGACCGAGGCCGACCGCGCGTCAGAGCGCATCATGCGCGACATGATCGCCGCCGCGCGCCCCGATGACGGCATCCTGGGCGAGGAATTCGGCACCATCGCGGGCACCAGCGGGCTCACCTGGGTGCTCGACCCGATCGACGGCACGCGCGGCTACATCAGCGGCACGCCCACCTGGGGCATCCTGATCTCGGTCGCCGATGCGCGCGGTCCGCTTTATGGCCTGATCGACCAGCCCTATATCGCAGAGCGCTTTGCCGGCGGTTTTGGCGAGGCGCGAATGACCGGCCCGATGGGGGCCCGGCCCTTGCAGACCCGCGCGCCGCGCCCTCTGGCCGAGGCGACGTTGTTGTCCACCTTTCCCGAAGTCGGCACCCCGGCCGAGCGTGCCGCGTTCGACGCGGTGGCCGCGCAGGCCCGGCTGACCCGCTATGGCATGGATTGCTACGGCTATGCCCTGGTCGCCGCAGGCCAGGTCGATCTGGTGATCGAGGCGGGCCTCTTGCCCTATGACGTGAGCGCGCCGATTGCGGTCGTCACCGCCGCCGGCGGCATCGTGACCGACTGGCAGGGGGGGCCGGCCCACGGCGGCGGCCGGGTCATCGCCGCGGCCAATGCGCAGGTGCATGCCGAGGCGCTGGCGATCCTGCGCCATGTCGATGGCTGATCTGCTGATCCGGGGCGCCGACACCGTCCTGACGATGGATGACGCGCGGCGCGAGCTTGCGGGCGCCGATATCCGGGTCCGGGGCGGGGTGATCGCCGCCATCGGCCCCGCGCTGACCGCCCCCGGCGCCGAGGTCGCCGAGGTCATCGACGCCACGGGCTGCGTGGTCACGCCCGGCCTCGTGAACACGCATCACCACCTCTACCAGACCCTGACCCGCGCCGTGCCGGGCGGGCAGGATGCGCTGCTCTTCGGCTGGCTGCGCAGCCTCTATCCGATCTGGGCGCGCTTTGGCCCCGAAGAAATGTTCACCTCTGCCCAGGTCGGGCTGGCCGAATTGGCGCTCTCGGGCTGCACGCTGACCTCGGACCACCTCTACCTCTACCCCAACGGCGCGCGGCTGGACGATACCATCGCGGCGGCGGCAGAGGTCGGCCTGCGCTTTCACCCCACGCGCGGCGCGATGAGCATCGGCGAAAGCGCGGGCGGTCTGCCCCCCGACGCGCTGGTGGAAGGCGAAGCCGCGATCCTCGAGGACTGCATCCGCGTGATCGACGCCCATCACGACGCGGCCGAAGGTGCGATGGTGCGCGTCGGCATCGCGCCCTGTTCGCCCTTTTCGGTCAGCCGCGACCTGATGCGCGAGGCGGCGCTGCTGGCGCGGGACAAGCGGGTGATGCTGCACACCCATCTGGCCGAAAACGACGAGGATGTCGCCTATTCGCTCGCGCGTTTCGGCTGCCGCCCCGGCCAGTATGCGCAGGATCTGGGCTGGACCGGCGACGACGTCTGGCACGCGCATTGCGTCAAGCTCGACGCGCAGGAAATCGCGCTCTTTGCCCACAGCCGCACCGGCGTGGCGCATTGCCCCTGCTCCAACTGCCGGCTGGGGTCGGGCATCGCGCCCTTGCGCGCGCTGCGCGATGCGGGCGTGCCGGTGGGGCTTGGCGTGGATGGCAGCGCGTCCAACGACGCGGGCAATCTGATGGCCGAGGCGCGCATGGCGATGCTGTTGCAGCGCGTGGCGCGCGGCGCCGATGCGATGGCCGCGCGCGAGGCGCTCGAGATCGCGACGCGCGGCGGGGCGGATGTGCTGGGCCGGCCGGATTGCGGCCGCCTCGCCCCCGGCAAACGCGCCGATATCGCCATCTGGGACACGCGTGGGGTCGAGAGCGCGGGAAGCTGGGACAAGGCCGCGCTGCTGCTGGCCGGGCCGACCCGCGTGCGCGACCTGATCGTCGAAGGGCGGCGCGTGGTGGCTGATGGCCGGATGGTCACGATCGACCTGCCGCATGTGATTGCCCGACAAAATAGCCTCGCGGCCCGACTGGCGTCCTAGACAAACGGGGCAGCCCGTGCTCGATTGCCGTCATTCGCCGTCATTCGCCGTCATTCGCCGTCATTCGCCGTCATTCGCCGTCATTCGCCGTCGAACCGGCCCGATTGTCAGGACCCCACGTTCATGTTGCGCGCCCTTCCTCTGATCGCCTGCCTTTGGCTGGCCGCCTGCGACCAGCCGCCTGTGCCATCCGCCGCGCCGGCGGGGTCCGCATCCGCGCCGGCGACAGGGACCGCCCCGCCGCCCTCGCAGGCTGGCTTTGACGACATGATCAACGCCTTGCGGGCCCAGGCGGGGCTGCCCGCCGCAACGCCTGACGCGCGGCTCAGGGCCGCCGCACAGGCCCATGCCGACGACATGCTGCGCAACAATTACGTCTCGCACACCGGGCGAAACGGCTCCGATTTTGCACAGCGAATGCGTGCTGCGGGCTATGCGAGCTGCAACCCGGCGGAAAATATCGCCGCAGGTCAGACGAGCGAGGCCGCGGTTCTGGCAAGCTGGACAGGCTCGGCGGCGCATCGTCGCAATCTGCTGCTGCCCGGCTCCGTGCAATACGGCCTCGGCCGCGCGGGCGACCGTTGGGTCTTGCTCATCGCGCGGGTCTGCTGACAGCCTGCACCCACCGGGAAAGGCCCGCCATGTCCCATGATTACACCGCGCAGCAGCGCGAGACCGAAACGATCTTTCGCGAGGCCAAGGGCGAAGTGCTGCCCGCCCGCGCGCCCGTCGCCTTTACCTTTTTCGTCGAAGAGACCGACGCCGACTGGTCCGCCTTTGAAAAGGCGCTGCGGGCCGAGGGCTTTCGCACCCGCCGCCTGCGCGACGGCGAAACCGTGATCGCCACCAGCGCGCCGATCCCCGTCACGCCCGGTGCCGTGTGGGAGCGCGAGCGCGTGGCGACAGCCATCGCGCTGGCCCATGATTTCTATCCCGACGGCTGGGAACTGGCGGATTGATCCCCATCTTTTGGCCAGAAATATCCTGGGGTCCGGGGCAAAGCCCCGGGTTCGACATCCTGCGGCAAAGCCCCGGGGTTCGACATCCTGCGGCAAAGCCCCGGGGTTCGACATCCTGCGGCAAAGCCCCGGGGCTCGACATCCCGCGGCAAAGCCCCGGGGTTCGACATCCCGGGGCAAAGCCCCGGGGTTCGACACCCCGCCGTAAAGTCGCCCTGTCTAGCCCTGCGCGCCCGGCCGCAGCCCGCCAGCGACCCAGACCGCCCGCACCGCCCTGTCATCGCCCATCATGATCGTCGGAAAGAGCGCGTCCCAGAACCCCTCTGCGCGGGCGGCCCGCTGCGCGATGGCAGGCGTGGCGGCGAGGTCGATCACCACCAGATCGGCCTCCATCCCCGGCGCGAGATTGCCGATCAGATGCTCCGCCCGCAACGCGCGGGCCGACCCCTGGGTCGCCAGCCACCACAGTTGCGCGGGGTGCAGCGGCTGGCCGCGCAACTGCGCCACCTCATAGGCGGCCGCCATCGTGCGCAGCATGGAAAACGACGACCCGCCGCCGGTGTCTGTCGCCAGCCCCACCCGCATCCGCGCGGCGAGCCCCATGTCAAAGAGCCCCGAGCCGATGAAGGTGTTCGAGGTCGGGCAATGCACCAGGCTCGCCCCCGCCTCGGCCAGCCGCGCCCTTTCGCGCGCGGTGAGGTGGATGGCGTGGCCATAGACCGCGCCTTCGCGCAGCAGGCCCTGTGCCTCGTAGGTGTCGAGATAGTCGCGCGCCTGTGGAAAGAGGTCGTGCACCCAGGCGATCTCGTCGGTCTGCTCGCTCAGATGCGTCTGCATCAGGCAATCGGGGTGCTGGACCCAGAGCGCGCCCAGCGCTGCGAGCTGCTCTGGCGTCGAGGTGGGCGCAAAGCGCGGCGTGATCACATAGGACAGCCGGTCCACCCCGTGCCAGCGCGCCAGCAGCGCGGCGCTGTCGTCATAGGCTGACTGCACGCTGTCGCGCAGCCCCTCGGGCGCGTTGCGGTCCATGCAGGTCTTGCCCGCCCAGACCCGCTGCCCGCGCGCCTGTGCGGCGGCAAAAATGGCGTCCACGCTGCCGGGGTGGATCGTGGCATAGGTGCAGAATGACGTGGTGCCCTGCGCCAGCGTCAGGTCGCAGTAGCGCGCGGCGACCTGCGCCGCATAGGCAGGGTCGGCAAAGCGCATCTCTTCGGGAAAGGTATAGCTGTTGAGCCAGTCGATCAGCCGCTTGCCCCAGGAGGCGATAATGGCGGTCTGCGGGTAATGGACATGCGCATCGACAAAGCCCGCCGAGATCAGCGCGCGCCCGTAATCCGTCACCTCCACGGCGGGATGTGCGGCGCGCAACTGCGCCGCAGTGCCGATCGCGGCGATTTTCCCGTCGCGGATCAGCACCGCGCCGGCGCTGTCGTGGCGCGCCACGTGGTCCCAGGGGGCGACAAAGGGATCGCCGGTGAAATGCAGGGTCTGGCCCAGAAGCAGGTGTTCGGTCATCGTCTCAGGATAGGGGGCCGCGACAGGGCCGTAAATCGCCCAAATCCGCATCTCGCCCGGTTGCCGCGCGGGCCGGTTCCGCTATGGTCGCGCGACAGTTCAGGAGTGCCGATGCTCGACGAAGCCCCCACGCCCGAGACCGCGGAAGAGGACGACGATTTCGGCCTGCCCGCGCGGCTGTTCGACGATGTGCTCGACGCGGTCGAGGCCGGCGATGCCGCCGCCCTCGACGCGCTGTTCGAACCCCTGCACGCCGCCGACATCGCCGACCTTCTCGAACAGATCACGCCGCGCGACCGGCGCGCGCTGCTCACGCTGTGGAAGGGGGGCATGGATGGCGACATCCTGTCCGAGCTTGACGACAACCTGCGCGAAGAGATCATCGAAAGCCTCGCGCCAGAGGAACTCGCCGAGGCGATGCGCGACCTGGAGAGCGACGATGTCGTCGATCTGGTCGAATACCTCGACGAGGATCAGCAGGAGGCCGTGCTCGGCGCGCTCGAGCCGGTCGAGCGGGTCGCGGTGGAAAAGGCGCTGGCCTATCCCGAGGACTCCGCCGGCCGCCTGATGCAGGTCGAGGTCGTGCGCGCGCCCGAGCATTGGGCCGTGGGCGAGGCGATCGACTATCTGCGCTCGGACATCGTGCTGCCCGACCAGTTCTACCACGTCATGCTGGTGGAACCGCGGATGAAGCCTGTGGGCTATGTCACGCTGGGCCGGCTGTTGTCCTCGCGCCGCGAGGTGCGGCTGCGCGACCTCACCGAGGACAGCTTTCGCACCTTTCACGTCGAGGATGCGCAGGGTGCCGTCGCCTATGCCTTCAACCAGTATCACCTGATCTCGGCGCCGGTGGTCGATGACAATGACCGCCTCGTGGGGGTCATCACCATCGACGACGCGATGGAGGTGCTCGACGAAGAGCATGAAGAGGACATCCTGCGCCTCGCCGGTGTGAGCGGCGACAGCGAGCTGTCGGACAGCGTGATCGAGACGACGCGCCAGCGGCTGCCCTGGCTGGCGGTCAATCTGGCGACGGCGATCCTCGCCTCGCTGGTGATCTCGATCTTCGAGGATACGATCTCGGGTCTGGTGGCGCTGGCGGTGCTGATGCCGATCGTGGCCTCGATGGGGGGCAATGCGGGCACGCAGTCGCTTACCGTCGCGGTGCGCGCCATCGCCACGCGCGACCTCACCGGGTCGAACGTCTGGCGCGTGCTGCGGCGCGAGGTGGCGGTGGGGCTGATCAACGGCATGGTTTTCGCGGCGGTCATGGGGCTGGTGGGGCTGGTGTGGTTCGGCTCGCCGATGCTGGGCGTGGTGATTGCGGCGGCGATGGTGATCAACCTTGTCGTCGCGGGCCTGTCGGGGATGGCGATCCCGGTGGTGCTCGACCGGTTCGGGGTGGACCCGGCGCTGGCCTCGGGCACTTTCGTGACGACCGTGACCGATGTGGTCGGCTTCTTTGCGTTTCTCGGCATCGCCTCGCTGGTGCTCTTGTGACCGACCTCGCCGCGCGCAAGGCTGCCGCCCGCGCTGCCGCCTTTGCGCGGCGCAAGGCCGCCCATGCGGGCACAGCTGCCGCGCAGGCCGGGCATCTGTCGGCGGTGTTGGATGGTGTGCTCGCGGGCTATCGCGGTCTGCCGCTGGCGGGCTACATGGCGATGCGCAGCGAGATCGACCCGACGCCCGCCATGGAGGCCGCCGCCGCCCATGGCCCGGTCGGCCTGCCGGTGATCGACGGGCCGGGCCTGCCGCTGCGTTTTCGCGCCTGGGCGCCGGGATGCGTCATGGTCGAGGGGCCGTTCAAGGCCCGGGTGCCCGCGCAGGGCGACTGGATCGTGCCACAGATCCTGATCGTGCCGCTGGTGGCCTTTGACCGGCGGGGCGGGCGGCTCGGCTATGGCGGCGGGTTCTACGACCGCACGCTGGCAGGGTTGCGCGCGGCGGGGCCGGTGCTGGCGCTGGGCTTTGCCTTTGCCGCGCAGGAGGATGACGCGCTGCCGCTGGAACCCACCGACCAGCCGCTCGACCTGATCGTGACCGAGGCCGGGGTCATCACGCCGCAGGCGCGGCCGTGATGCTTGCCCTTGCGCCCCTGCGCCAATAACAGGGTCGGTCATGAGGATACTGTTTCTGGGCGATGTGATGGGCCGGGCGGGCCGGGCGGCGGTGACAGCGCATCTGGCGCGGCTGCGCGCGGCGTGGCGGCTCGATTTTGTCGTGGTCAATGGCGAGAATGCGACCTCGGGCGCGGGGCTGTCGCCCGAACATGCCAAGGGGTTGCTCGATGCGGGCGCCGACGTGGTCACGCTGGGCGATCATGCCTTTGACCAGAAGGACATGCTGCAATTCATCGAGCGCGAGCCGCGCCTGATCCGGCCGCTCAACTATTCCAAGGCGGCGCCGGGCAAGGGCGCGCGGGTGTTCGACGCGCCGGGCGGGCGCAAGGTGCTGGTGGCGCAGGCGCTGGGGCAGGTGTTCATGAAGCGGCCCTTTGACGACCCGTTCTCGGCGCTCGACACGGTGCTGCGCGCGCATCCGCTGGGCGGCATGGTGCAGGCGAGCCTGATCGACATCCATTGCGAGGCGACGAGCGAGAAGATGGCGGTGGGCCATTTCTGCGACGGGCGCGCGAGTGTGGTGGTGGGCACCCACACCCATGTGCCGACCGCCGATGCAATGATCCTGCCCGCCGGCACCGCCTATCTGTCCGACGCCGGCATGTGCGGCGACTACAATTCGGTGATCGGCATGGACAAGGCCGAGCCGCTGCGCCGCTTCATCACCGGCATGCCGCGCGACCGTTTCAGCCCGGCCGAGGGCGAGGCGACGCTGTCGGGCCTTTATGTCGAGACCGACGACCGCAGCGGCCGCGCCACCCGCATCGCGATGGTGCGTCAGGGCGGGCGGCTGGAACAGGCGGGACCAGAGGCGGGCCCGCAATGACCGTCGCCGCACCGGCCTCGCGCGGGACACTCAGCCTCGCGCTCATCGCCATGGGGGCGGGCTGGGGGCTGACCCAGCCGCTGGTCAAGATCGCGGTGCGAGACGGCTATGGCGCCTTTGGCCTCGTGTTCTGGCAATTGGTGATCGGCGCGGTGGTGCTCACGGCGGTCAATATCGCGCGGGGCAGGGGGCTGCCGCTGCATCGCGGCGCGCTGGCGGTCTATGTCTTTGTCGCGCTCGCGGGCACGGTGATCCCCAATTCGACCTCCTATACCGCGGCCTTTCACCTGCCCGCGGGCGTGATGGCGATCATCGTGGCGACCGTGCCGATGTTCGCGCTGCCGATCGCGCTGGGGCTCGGCACGGACGGCTTTTCCTGGCGCAGGCTGGCGGGGCTGGCGCTGGGCCTGTCGGGCGTGGCGCGGATCGCCTTGCCCGAATCGAGCCTGCCCGACCGGGCGATGGTGGTGTTTCTGCCGCTCGCGCTGATCGCCCCCTTTTGCTACGCGGTCGAGAGCAATGTGGTCGGCCGCTGGGGCACGGCGGGGGTGGATGCGGTGCAGGTGTTGCAAGGCGCGTCGATCATCGGCGCGGTCATCATCGCGCCGGTGGCAGTGCTGTCGGGCCAGTTCATCGACCCGCGCCCGCCCTATGGCACCCCCGACCTCGCGCTCATGGCCTCGGCCAGCATCCATGCCATCGTCTATGCGACCTATGTCTGGATGGTGGGCCGGGCGGGGGCGGTGTTCACCACGCAGGTGAGCTATCTCGTCACCGGTTTTGGCGTGCTCTGGGCGATGGCGCTGCTGGGCGAGCGCTATTCGATGTATATCTGGGCGGCGTTGGGGCTGATGGCGCTGGGCCTGACGCTGGTGCAACCGCGCATGCCGCAACGGACAGGAGCGGCCTGATGTTCGGTATCGCCCTCGCACCCGAGGCGCAGGCCATCGCGGCGATGGTGGTCGTGCTGGGCATGTTCGCGGCCTTTCTGCGCGAGACCTATCCGGTCGAGGTGGTGGCCATCGCCGGGGCGGTGCTGATGCTGATCCTGGGCATCCTGCCGCAGGCGCAGGCCGTGGCGGTGTTTGCCAACCCCGCACCCTGGACCATCGCCGCGCTGTTCATCGTCGTGGGCGCGTTGGTGCGCACCGGCGCGCTCGACTGGATATCGGCGCTCGCGGCGCGGCATGTGACGGACCGGCCGGTGCTGACGCTGGTGACGCTGACGCTCACGGTGCTGGCGATGTCGGCCTTCATCAACAACACGCCCATTGTCGTTGTGATGATCCCGATCTTTGTGCGGCTGGCGCGGCAGATGAACCTGTCTGCGTCCAAGCTGCTGATCCCACTGAGCTATTTCTCGATCTTTGGCGGCACGATCACGCTGATCGGCACCTCGACCAACCTGCTGGTCGATGGGGTCGCGGTGGCCAACGGGCTGCAACATTTCACCATTTTCGAGATTTCCGGCGTCGGCCTCGTGATGGCGGCGGTGGGGGTCGGCTATCTCGCGCTGTTTGCCCGCCGCCTGCTGCCCGACCGCGACAGCATGGCGAACCTTCTGTCCGACAAGTCGCGGATGCGCTATTTCACCGAGGCCGTGATCCCCCCCGACAGCAACCTGATCGGGCGCGAGGTCAATTCGGTCCAGCTTTTCAAGCGTGACGGCGTGCGGCTGATCGACGTGATCCGCGGCGATGCCTCGCTGCGCCGCGCGCTGGATGGCGTGACGCTCGAGGTGGGCGACCGCGTCGTGTTGCGCACGGCGATGACCGAGCTTTTGTCCTTGCAGGCCAACAAGGCGCTGCGCCGGGTCGATCAGGTGTCGTCGGTTGCCACGACCACGGTCGAAGTGCTGATCTCGCCCGGTTGCCGGATGGTCGGGCGGCGGCTGGGCGAGTTGCGTCTGCGGCGGCGCTATGCGGTCTATACGCTCGCCGTGCACCGGCGCGACCGCAACATCGGCCGGCAGCTCGACGATCTGGTGGTGCGCGTGGGGGATACGCTGCTGCTCGAAGGGGCGTCCGAGGATATCCAGCGCCTCGCCGCCGACATGAACCTCGTCGCCGTATCGCAGCCGTCCGAGCGTGCCTTCCGGCGCGGCCATGCGCCCATCGTCGTGGCCGTTCTCGTGGCCATCGTCGGCCTGTCGAGCCTTGGCATCGCGCCGATCCTGATCCTGAGCTTCATCGGTGTGGCCATCGTGCTGCTCACCCGCTGCATCGACGCGGACGAAGCCTTTGGCTTTGTCGATGGGCGGCTGCTGGTGCTGATCTTCGGGATGCTCGCGGTGGGCGCGGGGCTCGAGGCGTCGGGCGCGGTCGAGTTGATCGTGGATGCGGTCGCGCCGCTCTTGCGCGGGCTGCCGCCCTTTGCGCTGGTGCTGGCGGTCTATCTGCTGACCTCGGTGCTGACCGAGATCGTGTCGAACAACGCGGTGGCGGTGATCGTGACGCCGGTCGCCATCGGGCTGGCCAGCACGCTGGGCGTGGACCCGCGCGCGCTGGTGGTGGCGGTGATGATGGGCGCCTCGGCGAGCTTTGCCACCCCCATCGGCTACCAGACCAACACGCTGGTCTACGGGCCGGGCGGCTACCGCTTTACCGATTTCCTGCGTATCGGCGTGCCGCTCAACATCGTGACCGCCGTGGCGGCCTCGCTCGTGATCCCGGTGTTCTTTCCACTCTGACAGGCGGCGCTTGCGCGACGTGGCGTTGACCGGCAGCATTGACCGCATGAACGCGATTCGATCCTTTGCGGCAATGTCGCTCCTTTGCGCCTGCATGCCAGAGGGCCCCGACGCGCCCTTTCCCGACGCGCCCTTTCCCGACGCGCCCTTTCCCGACGCGCCCTTTCCCGATGCGCCCTTTCCCGGCCCGGCCGCGCCCTATGCCGCGGCCTTGCAGGGGGCGAGCGTGACGCTGGCCTTTGCCGGCGACCGGACCTGCATCATCGACGCGCCCGCCGGCACCGCGCCGCTCGCCCCCTGGTGGGACGAGCCGCGCGACTGCCCGGGCGTGGCGTTTGTGGAGGTGCAGTTCCTCGCCCCCTCTGACGGCACCGCGATCCTTGTCGCGCCCACCTTTGACGGCCCGCTTGTCGTGCCGGCCCTGCCGCCCGGCAGCGCCTCGGCGCGGGTGGTGGTGACGGGCGATGCCGGGCTGGGCTGGTTCGAGGGCCGGCCGGACTAGCAGGGCCACTCGGGACCGGCGCCCGGGCTTGCCGCGCGCGCGGGCCTCGGCTATGACGCGGCACGCAAACCTCCAACAGACCGGAAAACCACTATGGCAGGCCATTCCAAATGGGCAAACATCCAGCACCGCAAGGGGCGTCAGGACGCCGCGCGGTCCAAGGTGTTCTCGAAACTCGCCAAGGAAATCGCCGTCGCGGCCAAGATGGGCGATCCGGACCCCGACAAGAACCCGCGCCTGCGTCTGGCGATCAAGGAGGCCAAGGCGGTGTCCTGCCCCAAGGATGTGATCGAGCGCGCGATCAAGAAATCGCAGGGCGGCGATGCGGAGAGCTATGACGAGATCCGCTATGAGGGCTACGGGCCGAACGGTGTCGCGGTGATCGTCGAGGCGATGACCGACAACCGCAACCGCACGGCGTCCAACGTGCGCTCCACCTTTGGCAAGAACGGCGGCAACCTGGGCGAGACCGGCTCGGTCGCCTTCATGTTCGACCGGGTGGGCGAATTGCAGTACAAGGCGAGTGTGGGCGACGCCGACACCGTGCTGATGGCGGCGCTCGAGGCCGGGGCGGACGACGTGGAAAGCGACGAGGAAGGCCACTGGATCTATTGCGCCGACACCGCGCTCAAGGAAGTCGAGACGGCGCTCGAGGCGGCGCTGGGCGAGAGCGAGACGACCAAGCTGATCTGGAAACCCAAGACCACGACCGAGCTTGACCTCGACGGGCTGACCAAGCTGATGAAGCTTGTCGAGATCCTCGAGGATGACGACGACGTGCAGAGCGTGACGACCAATTTCGAGGCCAGCGACGCCGTCATGGCGGCCTATGAGGCAAGCTGAACCGCCAGAGCGGGTGGGCAAACCGTCGAGCACGGCGGCGCGGCCGGTCGCGGGTATCCTGTGGATGGTGCTGACCGGCCTCCTGTTCGTCTGCATGACGGCCATCGTCAAATACCTCGGCCTGGCGATCCCCGCGCCGCAATCGGCGTTTTTGCGCTTTGCCATGGGGCTGCCGCTGGTGCTGCCGATGATCTGGCCGATCCTGCGCGCGCGGCTCACGCCGCGGCAATGGGGTCTTTTTGGCGCGCGCGGCGTGGTGCACACGCTGGCCACGACCCTGTGGTTCTTTGCGATGACGCGGATCCCGCTCGCCGAGGTCACGGCGATGAACTACCTCAACCCGATCTGGGTGACGATCGGGGCGGCGCTGTTTCTGGGCGAAAGGCTGGCCGCACGCCGCCTGATCGCCATTGCGGCGGCGATGCTGGGGGCGCTCGTCATCCTGCGCCCCGGCCTGCGCGAGGTCGAGGCAGGGCATCTGGCGATGCTGGGCACGGCGGTGTTCTTTGCGGCGGGCTACCTGATCGCCAAGCGGCTGTCGGGCGAACTCTCTGCCACGGTGATCGTGGGGATGCTGTCGATCAGCGTGACGATCGGGCTCGCGCCCCTTGCACTCGCGGTCTGGGTGCCGGTGACGCTGGTGCAACTGGGCTGGTTCGCGCTGGCGGCGGTCTTTGCCACCGCGGCGCATTACACGATGACCTTTGCCTTTGCCGCGGCGCCGCTGACGGTCACGCAGCCGGTGACCTTCATGCAGCTTGTCTGGGCGGTCACGCTGGGTGCGGTGATGTTCGGCGAGCCGGTGGACGGCATGGTGATCCTGGGGGGCGCGATCATCATGGCGGCGGTGAGCTTCATCACCTGGCGCGAGGCGATGGCGCGGCGCGCGGCCGCGGCGGCGGTCCCGGCGGCGCCGGTGTGAGTGAGTATTTGGGGCGCAAAGAAGCCATGGGCGGTGTGCCGATCCGCGCCTTGCGCTATCCCCGCGGGTCGAGGAGCCTGGCGAGCACCTGATCCTTGGTCACCTCGCCCAGGATCCGGCCGTTTTCTGCGACGGTCACGGGCTGTCCGGTCTGGCGGACGCGGTCCATGACCGTGCGGATGTCGGTGTCGGGCGCGACCGGGTCGCCCGCCGCTGCACCACTGGCCGGCCCCATCACGTCGCGCGCGCAAAGCACGCCGAGCGGGTTCATATGGGCCACGAAATCGGCCACATAG
>Ga0100402_1003337_pt1 | contig 17496 bp, 13 predicted proteins | sample CryGeyme20150102_FD_80419 | JGI IMG/M metagenome (GOLD analysis project Ga0100402, IMG submission 80419) | Groundwater microbial communities from Crystal Geyser aquifers in Utah, USA - Crystal Geyser metaG 2015-0102 | ecosystem: Environmental > Aquatic > Deep subsurface > Groundwater | place...
GGTTATTAAGCGAGGATGTCTTCTAATTAATTGATTTTGAAAGCTTTCAAACGTTGATTTGATATCATTTATGAGATACTGTTAATAGATTAGTTGATTTATCTAACATAATTTTCAGGGGATGTTTTTTTCTAAATATACCAAGGGGTACCTGTTTATAGAATTCAGATATCTTTCTTTTTTCTGCCATCTGCTGTCTGTCTAAGTATTCAAATATAGCCGAATAGTATTGATCTAATTTTTAAAGTTCTTCATCCTCTTTCTCATTGAGTTCCATTAGTGCACATTCTGCATTTTTCTTGGCATTTTCAAACTCAGATCGGTATTAGCTTAAACGAACAAAATCAGGATGTCCTTGCTGTTAGTTTGTTGTAACTTTGCCGATCTCTTCAACAATAAACCCCTGCTGAACTAAAGGAATGGTGCACTTGGAGCAGTAATAAAGTTGATGCTATTCACTTTGATTATCTTCATCATTCACCACTCGATACTTTGCCTACATACTACTATTTATACCCTCTTTCCATCGTTGTTCATGCATTTAACCTCACTGGACTACATTCCTGTGCTACCGAGTCCTCTCAGTTGATCAAAAGATCTGCTCTACATAAGTCTGCCTTTGCTTTATGACCCTGCCTTGAATAGCTGAGTTGAGCTCAGAGACTCCTTCATATTATTTATATTTTCCTTTCTGGAAATAAGCTTGTTACCTTCAAACCTATTCGGACTTTTATTTCTAGTTTCAATCAAAGCTTTGAAGCAGTTTGATCCTCTTAAATTATTCAAGCTAGAAGCACTGTTGTAGTTGACCATTCCTTTTGAGTCATTCAGTGATCCTATCTTACTAAAATTTCCTGAAGGTTTGTCCCTACTGTCATGTTCATACCCTCCATACTCTTGGATGATCTTGTTGTGTGCTTCGGGAGTGAGAGATTTTTTGCTATTGTATCTCGGACCTTCATTTAGTTTACGATTCAGAGCCAATATGGGACTCAAGTTTATTCTGTTCTAACAATCACTCTGCTTCATGAAATTTTTGCTCGTGCTGAATAATAATAGTAAGTACCTTTCTGTCTTGTATGTATTGCTGCGATAATTTTCCTTGTTGTTAGGGGATTTGTGTATATTTCCAACAATCTTGCTCACACTGATTGGAGTGGAGGTAGGCTGAACATGGGGATTGACCACTCTGGTTCTGACTGGTGTGGAGGCTTTGGAGATGTTGAGAAATGGTTGCATGAGGTTACTTTGCTTCTGGTGATAAGCTTGACCCATTGGGTTTCTTTTGATCTCCATCCTAACGATTATAACGAAGGTATAAATTTTAATACTCACTTCAATAAATTTAAGAATGAAAGGACCGCTCATTCTAATCAAACCTCTCAAACAACGTTCCAAGTCTGCGATCACTCACAATATGTTCCAAGACTCATAAGCAGTTGATGAATCTTCAGCTGTTAGCCGTCCTATCAAAGAAAACTATGATATAGTTGGTTCCCAGTAGTTCAGAAAGAAATTTCTAACGAAATATGGGTAACCCATGAAACATGAGGAGCTCAAATAGCCATCTTTACCTGAAAATCACCCTTTTAATCAAACTGGCACAAGCAAAAATGGATTCAATACTACGATTCAGAGGACAACAATGCTCGATAGCCTTCACAAAGAACAGCAAATTGAATATACGAAGCAAACGAGAATTATGGAAAAATACAAAGACTATCAACAGTTATGGGAACGCAAAAAATCATACATAAAAAAAAATCTCCAAAAAAATCCAATCCTTATGGATACCAGCGTAAAGCCTCTTTATGTTCACCCCAACTAGCCAAAAATTGATACCATCAATGACTACATTGTTAATTATTGGGAGATGAGCCTTCGAAACAATAATCCCATATTGGAAAGACACATCAAGGGTCATAGCTTCGATCAGGTCGAAAAGGAAAGACTATTACAGTTGAGATAGGGAACTCGTCGCATCTAAAGCTCAATTCCTTCTCTTCCTCTAGAAAAACTGAAAGGAATGAGAAGAAGAGAACTTAGCTTGACTGGCCGAAACAAGGTGAAAAAAGAGGTTGACTCAGAAAGCATGAATCAAACCAGATACTCGATGCCGAATAGCGCCAGACTATCTCAACAGGAGGAGGTCCTGAAGATAAACTATGATGGAGACAAAAGGTGGATGGGAACATAAAACCTCTGATAATAAACAGAATTTATATATGTAAAGGGTGAGTATATCTCAGCTATCAGATAATTTGTAGATTGGCTAAGCTTTTGCAATTTTAAAATATTAAAATAAATGGAGCGTAAGGTCGAGATTAATGTCGAGAACATTATCGAAAAGCTGCTGGCCGTCAAAAATTCCAAAGTTCCCAAGCAAGTGAACCTTCTTGAAGCTTAAATCAAAGGATTGTGTCACAAGAGCAAGGAAATTTTCATGCAGCAACCGATTTTCCTCTAACTGTAAGCTCCTCTCAAAATATGTGGTACTTTTACCCTCATTCAGGCGATATTCATGGCCAGTATCCTGACCTTCTTAGGCTCTTTGACCACGGTAAATATCCTCCTGAGTCAAATTATCTCTTTTTGGGAGATTATGTTGATAGGGGAAAATTTTCTTTGGAGGTCATTTGTCTTCTTATGGCATACAAGATCAAGTACCCTCGGAATTTTTTCCTGCTGAGAGGAAACCATGAATGCTCTTCTATCAATCGCATTTACGGATTTTATGACGAATGTACAGTGTTTTCAAACTTAGGTAAGAGACGATACAACATCAAGCTGTGGAAACTTTTTATTGACGTCTTCAACTGCTTGCCTGTTGCAGCCCTCATCGACGACAGGATTCTATGTATGCATGGAGGACTCTCTCCGGAATTGGAAAGCATCGATCAAATCAAGAAAATTTAAAAACCTACCGACGTCCCTGACACTGGTAAGAAAGCTTTTATGAAGGACTTCTTTGTGACTTGCTATGGTCCGATCCTGATAAAGAAACTCAAGGGTGGGGATAAAATTAAAGAGGAGTATCCTTCACATTTGGCCCTGATTTGGTTCAAATGTTCTGCAAAAAACATGACCTTGACCTCGTTTGTAGAGCCCACCAGGTGGTTGAATAAGGCTACGAATTTTTTGCTAAGAGACAGCTCATCACTGTTTTTTCAGCTCCTAACTATTGTGGATAGTTCAACAACTCTGGAGCACTGATGAGCGTGGACGATAACTTAGTCTGCTCTTTCCAGATTTTGAAGCCAGCGGAGCAGAAGATAGCCCAAATGAATAACCCTAGACCGAACACCCCTCCAAGAGTCAAGTCATCAAAATATTGATAGTTAAGCTATATAGCAATCATCTCAATGATTCTTGTTCAATTTTTCCTCTACTTCTAACATTTTGTGCTCTGATATTTTTATCAGATATATACTGCTCAGTGTGGACCGTAGATAAAACTTGATAATTTTGTTCAAATTTGCGAATTCTGATTCTCCCAAAGCCTTTTTGGCTTTTGTCAAGGCTTCTATGATAAAGTGCATCAGCTCTTCATAAAAACCTTCATTGTTTTAGAAATTTTTCATGAATTCCAAGTATTTGGTGAACAGATAGTGATTAAAAGGCAAGTGATCAAAGTAAGCTTTAAGCAACTTCTTTCCGTAGTCCAGGTCTCGAAAGTGCCTGACCACAAAGTCAGAGTACTAGACCAGTATATAGCACATCATTTCAACATCATTTTGGAACACAATGAGAATGTCATCGAATATCTTCTTAGCACTGTTGATTTTTTTGTCCCTGATCTCAAGTTGAATCATCCTTTCGTAGACTTCTAAGGTAGGGTTAATTTTGACAATGTCTTCGTACATCTTTCTTGCCACTGCAGGGCCAATTCTTTCCTATAAGTCACACCAATAAAAATATAAATTCAAATCGAATTTGAGGAAAAAGTATTTGTTGTTCTGGAGAATACTCAATACCTTTGAGTATTTGTTTGTCTCAATCTCCATATAATGAAACACTTCACTCCACAGCTAAACATCGTCGGTTTGAGCCAGAAGGCTTCTCTCATAGAGATAGGAAACATTCTCAATGGTCCCATTTTGACGTTCAAGTTCGATTAACTCACGCCAGACTGGCTTCTCAATTTCGATTATGTTGCTTCCATCAAAGTAGTGGCGGGTAATCTGCCCTTATAATTTAAGTCGTTTGTCTCGATAAGAGATAGTTTTCTGATATGTTGAGCTGATCAAATTTTTCAGATTGAGTTTTTGCATTTCAGAGGTCAGAGTTGTCGCTGCAGTTTTGAACTACTTGATAGCTAGTCTACTAAGCTCAGATTAGGGGAGATCTTCAAACCAGTTTTAGAATTTTTCGTACATAGTTTAAAGGCCACAAAGAGCTCGAGTGAACAACTTTTTAAAGAATTAATACCTGTACTTTTAATCGATCAACTCATAGAGATCTTCATACATGAATAGAGCCCTTGAGTCTGCTCCGACTTCCAAGATTGCTGCTTCTAGTGATTATTTGTACTTTGGCTTATTCTGCTCATAATACATGAGTTTACAGTGGTGAAGATACTGGATCCACAGATCGTAGCACTTGGGATTTCGCTTCAAAGCGATCTGATATTCCTAAAATTTAGTGAGTTGAATATACTCAAACCAATACTTGTAGTTGAAGGGAAACTCTTCAAGGAAAATACCAAGAAGCTGAAGATATGCATCGGATTGAGCCTCAATTTTCAGGTACTACTCCCAACGTCTATACTTATCAGCATACGTTGAGTTTTCGATTTACTTCAAAAACACCTTTAATTCCCCGCTCACCTCCATTGTTATAAATATCTTTATCAAATTTAAAAGAGGTATGAATTAATAAATATCAACCCATAATTACCTATTCTGATGATAGTGATTTTATCCTCTTATACACTTAACTTTCAGTGATGGGGAGAAAATAAGATTTAATAGACCGCAATCAATTATACAAGCTAGTTGCCTGATACTTCTGTAATAATCATGGGTCGTTGAAATAATAAATATCTTTCTTTTCCATTGGTTTTATTTCACCGGCCTTGATAATTTATTATATCAGCAATAAACCATGAAAAACCTCACTGTTCAAAAAGCTGCCTCCCTAAGATACGATTCAAAACCACTGCACCCTTCTCACTCCACTAAGTATATCAAGAATGAGCAAGTTCTTCCTTAATTGGCAATGGAAAATTATGAGCTCGTCTTTCCTCCTCAACAATATCAGCAGCAGCTTGCCATATACTAATGGAGAATCAAAACATAGTTTCCCATTGTTAAAGTCACTCGCCTCGTAACAAAGGCAAGAAAAACAGGGAAGCATGAAATGAAAATAAGGATGGAGGGCTTCCCGATCAGATTAGAACAACTGAAGGAGCTTCCTCTCTTCAAAATTATCTACATTCTCAAAGAATCTATCATTGGCTTTGAGCGTCTTTTTGATAAATTTGGGCCATTCCCAGTGACTTCCCGTATGATAGCATTCGATCAACAGAACAAATGCAAAGTTTGGATCAATGAAGCTTTCTAGAAGAACGAATACATCAAGCTCAACTTGGATGAGAGTCTATTTGTCAAAATGGTTTTCACAATCATAATTTAGTGTAGTAACAAACACAAATCATCTGCCAAATTTTTCACCCAACTTAATTGTTGCAGCTCCTTCTGCCAAACTTTAGCGTTCATTGAAGCTTATGCCAGGGAGAATAAAATTAAGATTCCTCATAGCTGTATAATTCTCCCCAAGGAACTCGTTGCAAAGGGGAACAAGAGTTCGCCATTTAATCCATGCAGTACAATGAGCAGAGCTCCAAAAATATTCCAAGAAAAATATCTTAGGAACTCCCATAAATAGTTTTTGAGCCTTAAATCTTTGGGAGCCTCCCTAAGGAAGTGCTACTAAAAAGAAGAGAGCCACAGTAAATGTGTTAGTAATCAAACTGGTGATACTGCTGACATTGCCAATAGCCTAACCTTTCAATAGTCGAACTTCATGGATCACATCAAAATTCAAGGAAGCCTAACCATTGGCAAAAAGAGCATCAGCAAGAAAATAGTCTTCCAGTCTGAAAAAATCAAAATGAATAGTCCTAAAGCCAGAGCCAACAATGTGGATAGCAAGTAATAATTTCATAAAGCTTTAAAGCCAAATATTCCTTCTATCTTTTTGAATTTCGCTTCAATTACTGATGAGGAGGATGACTAGATCACTAAAATGAAAGAGGTGTAAGTGTTTTCCAAGAACAACTGGGAAAAATGTTTGAGTTCTTTGATCTCAGATCAAGAATAACTCAAGAAATCATACCACGTGGGGCCAGAGAAGAGCAAAACAGAAACAACACCAATAAAATTGAGGCTACTTGACAGTGTGAGTCCAGAAATCTGCTCCAGTTTCATGGAGGATAAATAATAGGCTTAATAAATCCAGAATCCCTGATGATATTATTTTTTATTGACTCAACAATCAGAATTTAATCACAATGTAAAGAATGACTCCTCATATGACATCGCTTTAGATCAAATCCTCTACAAACTCGACAATAACATCGTCTTTTACCTCTCGATATTTATCTATGGCATCAAGCTAGTAAGGCATCAGTTTTCCCTCAACAATAACAGAATTTGGAAGATACTCAAAACTATCAACTATTCTATTTCCAGCTATTTTCAATTTAACCCTGTTCAGCTCGGATACTCCCAAGCATAAAGATACTTTTCCAGCCCTCTTTTTCTTGAAAATGATTTGATCCATTAGTCTTTCATTCGTCTGATACTAGGCCGTCATGCATTAAAGAATCTAATCTAGCTCCCTCACATCCAGATAGTCTGTGTAGCTGTCTCCAAATCTGTCGAAGTTTTACATGTAGTACTTAGCATTACCTTCGGGAAGGACAGTTAGATAGAGAGGAGACAATCTCAATATTTTGTTAGCTTTCACGCAGTTCATGATGTAATTTGGCCTGATAAAAGTATACCTCCTTCCCTTCTGAGTCTGGTACGCTCTAAGCTTAAAGTCGATTGTGTCAGTAACTATGTATTGAGTAGAAGGTATTGGATTTTGAACAACTGTTCCACTATGAAGCATTATCTATCTTTCAACTTCTCCTTTTGAATATTTCGAAGCAAAAAGAGAAAAAACGCAAAATTAGAACCCACTGAATAAATGAGACATGATGTTCTCGTCTTTGAAGTCGAATCCCATATACTCTTCATAGACGCCCTCACGCCTTGCCTATTTTTACCTTTTCACCTTCTTGGACGTCTTTTCGGACACCTCCTTTTACTTATCTCCATTCTTCTCATTGTCAGAATCACTATCATCTAATTTGCGCTTCAGATGTTTGCTGTACAAGGAAGCATTTGTCATTTCCTATAACCCTTTCATTGTTTAGGCCTAGTTCCAATCTTTGTCGTATCGAATCTTGACCACTCTAGGAAAACGCAGAGTATGGCCTGTCGGATAACTTTAGGTCATGATCATTTATGCAGCCTTTACTTCGAGCACTATCGACTTATTCAGATTTGTGACCCAGCAATCAGGCCTATCCTGAAGTCCAGGTTTCCATTTGCAATCCAAAAAGACTGGCTTGTATTTAGCATCGTTTTTGATGAGGCTGTCCTTTAATCTCTATCTCAAACGATTCAACTAATCCAGGGAATATCCTGTTCCAACCTTAGCAAAAGGAATAGCATAAGCAATATCGTCATTGAGAGTATCGATTCGATCAATGACCCCAATCAAAAATGAAGTGATTTGATCACTCCAATGACGAGATGGTCCATACCTGGCAGTTGAGTCTCCAAAATAGCCTCCCAATATAATTAGATCGAGAGTATCTGTCAGTCCCTATATGTAATCTCCTTTTAGTTTTGTCCAGTTTATCCCCCTTTCTTTTGGAAAGTACATCGACTGTGGGTCTTTGAGCATGATTCCTTCTTCATTCCTGTCCAAACTTTAGCTGAACCTTTTTAAAATAGAATCGTAATCAGACATTTCCTAGTACTTGACCACTTCGATCACTCCCGATTTTTAAATAATAACTTTGGAAAGTAACTATTTCCTTTGCTTGAGCTCATACTTCATGAGGTTTATATCCTCTCCATCGGATTTCAGCCATAAGATATCAAATATTTTATAGCACAGTCTATGTTCCTCACTATCTCTGTTGAGAGCCACCACCTTGTTCAGTCCAAATGGAACCATCTTGTGGGTGTCCTTTTCAATCACAATAATCTATCCATCCAAAATACATTCGTCAGTGTCTACATGGCTCTTTATGACATCCACAAATTATTAGTATATCTTCGAATAGTCCACAGCGTTCCTAGAAAATAACTTCACTTCAGTCCCCTTCTTGTGAGCTTGTAGTCGTTCCCCATCATACTTTGTTTCAACGTAATACATCTTTGAGCTGTCTTGAAAGTAGTTGATTTTCTTTTTGCCTGCTAACATGGGCCGGATAGGGAAAAACACTTTGATATCGTCGTCCAGAGACACACTTGGGTCTTCAAATTTTTTGCAAGTCTCAAGCAAACTGTTAGTGAGGTTGAAGTAGTCATGAGCATCAGTATGAAAAGCATTCAATACAGTATCTATCTTTATATTGATCTTCATATCTTTGAGAATGATACGAATGATCCACTTTATTTCCTAGGCACTGCAAACCATGAATAGTCTTCGGAATATGGCCAAGTGCCCCCTCGAAGAGCCAATCAACTAATCAAGCATAGCATTCAATTATCCAACAGTCAGTGTAGAGCGCTCCTTGCAAAAATTTTTGATCACATCGTGTACACAGAGTGAGAAATCCCCAATTCCAATTCCATTTTTATGGAAGCTTGGGTTTTTGTAATGATGCAATCTAAGATAGTCATCCTTTGTAAGGCTCAGACTGTCTGCTATGGCCTTTGACAAATTCTTTTCCTTCAAGCCATAATTTCCCCGATCTCGATCATCTGATGGCAGAATCAATCGAATGATCGGGTAGACAAAAGAAGGACTGCGATCAGCTTTGAACAAGATTTTGAGAAATTATTTGACGTAGTTAGATTTTTTAACTCCTCTCATATTGCTGAATCTATTAAAGAACTTCACTAAGACTTCAAATTTTAGAGATTTGCCTCCATCGACTTTGAATTTTTCCTCATCGATCATATCAGGGGCTGTAGGCTAAAGGGAGAAAGGCTGCGAAAATTCTTCTTCCATCTGAGTGTTTTACATTCAAAATATTAATATTACCGAATAGTGCCTCCAATCAATTATACTTTCCTAACCTATAAAAAGCCTACTCAGAAATATCACTCAGCAACAGCCACCCTCTTTCTGATTCCCCCTCTTCATTGCATCTTCTCTCGTCAGCCGAAAACTCTCGTTACGGGTCATGTCGATTTTTGGCTTCACGAATTCCTTGAATGCTTTGTTTGATTGATATTTTTTGAAGAGCTGTTTTGATATTTTGTCAAATAACTATGTAAGTTGGCATGTACCTACTTGACATTTTATCCTGTTTTGGAGCTTATTTCCTGAAAGAGGGCAGCTCCAATCGTCTTGGCATAGGCCTATCCTTCCTCTTTGTTGACCTTGCGAAGATCCTCCATATCCAGTTTGGTCCCACAAAGGAAGAGAACAGTCTATTCGTGGACATTGTCCTTGACTTCTCGAACCCAGAGGTTAAGCCTCTCGAAGCTTTCTTTTTTTTATATGGAGTAGAAAAATATGACAGCTGCGACTCCCTTGTAGCTGCTCTTTACGACTGACTTGAAGGCTTCCTGTCCCATCTAGGTTAGACATGATGTACAGTATCCCAAATTTGCAGTTGGATGGTATTTTTCTCGTTGATGGGGACCTCCTTGGTTTTGCACTCAATGCCAGTGGTAACTTGATAATCGTAGGTGAATTTGTTGTAAACATACTTCATGAGCAGAGATGTTTTTCCCACTCCTGAATACAATTTGGCTTACCTGAAGGACCGATTAGAAGTATCTTGAATTTTGGCACTTCTCGCTCCATCAACTTATTATATACAATCCTCGAACAATAGTCCCACCCAGTTACTCAATAAACGTCAAGCATTATGGTCTCACTGGGCATTGCCTTTATTAATTATGAACCCGTTATTAATACTATCTCCAATTCTTCTATCGCAATGAATCACCCTTTGCCAATCACTGAGGACCTGGCGCAGGTCTTTCCCGACATCGAAGGATAACTCTGCAGCAGGCACTCCATCCTGATGGGGAAACTCAAAAATACTTTCAATAAAATCTACGACAGTACCTCATCACCTATCTAGGGCTCGAACCCACACATTATACAATCGTCAAGGGTATTCTCAACCTCTATCATAACCACGAGGTCGACCTCTCCATGGCCCTCGAAAATGGAGTTATTTTGATGAGTAGAGAAATAGACCCTGGACAGTCCATATACCTCAGCAGCAATCATTTTGACTAATAAGTCATTTTCAGCTGCTAGGGGAAGCTATAGGAAGGACTCAATTAGCACTCAGATAGCATATCGACAGTAATCAAGCTGGCAGGATAAGGAGTTGCATCAAAAGATCTAAAAGGCGGCATTCTTTATCTTCACTCAAACATTGCCTAGAATGCCTTCAATTATAAGGAAATCATGCTAGTGAGTCTGTTTTTGGGGATGTCAGTCATTAACAATACTCTTAATAATTTCAGCCTATCTGAACTGATCGACAAGTTAGCAAAATACTAAATATTTGGAGATCATATTTTTTTGAGGAAATTATTTAGCTTCAAGAATCGAAAGTTTCAGCTGACAGTTGGTTAGCAGTCATTTGAGATTCCTCTGGAGAAGTAAAATAAGCTCATCTTGTGTCAAGTTGACTTGGCAAAAATGGATATCAAGTTCGAACATGAGCGCAGATAAGAACTATAGCAACTCAAAAGGCATGTCTTGAGAAGAGTCAAGTAACAGACCAATCTAGACTCCCTTTTTGAGGTTTTTGAAAATGCAGAGGAAGTTCTTCCTCACCTCGATCTCTCCGCTGACATTGACAGCTAAAACTAAGCTTTGACCGCTAACAAGTATTCCTTCTTCAATTCAGTTACTTGTAAATAACGATGAAATAAATCGAGTTGCTATGTCAGTTCAACAACAGCAACATCTCATTCGAGCAACTGATTAGTGCTCAATGGGAGCTCAACTCTCAATACTGGAAGACCCATCCAGAAGAGGTCATCTAGCTGGTGGAAGAGATAAAAAGTACTCTAGCCATCAATGTAAACCTTATTATATTCAGAGTTGTCTCATAATCAATGAGTCCTATGCTCTCATTATAGCCGACAAGTCAAAATACACAGAGCTGCTAGTCTTTCTGAGACAGAAGCTTCATAAAGGATAGCTAAAATCAAAGAGTTTGTTCAAGATCGAAGAAGAACTAGTGCAGCACCGTTGGAGCAGCGATAAACATATTGGGGAGAAGATGTTTACTTCTGTTCCTAGTTGTGCAGTATCTGTGTTCGACCCCTCTTCAGCAATTTGGTTCGACTGATCTTATATCTTATACAAGTAAAAAATATCACCATAGACATCAGTTTTCCTCATCAAGATATAGTCTGTATACCTCAACAGTCACTCCAAAAACTGTAGTTGGCTTTCCTTGACTGGCTATCCCTGTTACCTCTATGAGCTTGTTGAAGGCATCTGCCGCTGAGCTGGCATGATAGCACTCAGGTTTATTGACATCAAAGACCAGGCCGCTTTGATCTGCTACTATGGTGGTGACAATTCCCTAAAAGATACTGATTTGGGTGTCGCTTACTGCTAGAATGTTGCAGTTGGCATTGTACATCAGGGTTTTCTCACCATCGTTAAGATTGAACATGGAGCTATACTTACTACCTACATCAGAACATATTTACCACTGTCGTCTTTGACCGTCTTCACGCCTCCAGTGTTGCTTTCCCCAACATAGCCCTTGTGCAGGTACAGTCCAAACCTGGCTTAGTTAGTTGGGTCGTAGAAAAGAAAGAGCAAATGCTATTTTCCCTTGATTGTGGCAGCCAAGTTAGTACTATTTATGAAGTTTGAGGTGTATAAAAGTTGAGCTTTATTCCACTGAAAATGTTATCCGTCGTGTTTAGAAGTGAGGGTAATCCCATTGACCATGTTTTTAGCATGAACAAGGCTGACCACTGCTTCTGTACTGATAGATCCCAGCAAAGGAACCAGGTATGTACTATCGCTCTCGACATTAGGAAGGTTGTTGATGCTTTTTAGATACTGGCTGAATACTCCCACCAAAATGATAAAGATGATCGCGAGCAAGATGGTAACTAATTTCCACCTGAAAAGCATACGTTCTTATACGCGTTAATTTTTCTTCTTGGTTTAAGCATATTCCACCACCGACTGTTTGACTGAGTTGTAAAGCGTTGAAGGCATTTATATCTGCTGTGAGTAATAGATATTATATCTCACTGACAGATAATTGCCTCAGAAAGAATGAATAATGAAAGAAATGATTCAACTCACTAATACCTCATTCAAATGTCATACTTGAGATTAATATAGAATATGCCAAGAAGATCAATCACTCGGTGAACTGTTCCTCGTCGACTGAGAATTTTCTCACGTTGATCTTGCATTCGTAAAGTCTCTGAAGGTCTTGATTGGTCAAAGATTCGATTGAGTTTAGCTGGGAAAGCTTTTCCTTAAGGTCGGACTCAGACAAAGAAAGTCTTCCCAACAAATTATTCTTGTAGTTAAGAATATCCTTCAGGTTAGCGCTGGTATTTCTGGAGTGTCCTGAGGGGAACATCACGAATCCGGAATCAAATTTAGTGCCGTCTTTCAAAGTGACGCTGATTGAAGTTGGAATACCTTCAGGGTACTTTGAGTCATATGAGGCACCACCATGGGTGAAGGTGCACTTGGTCATCAATTATCTGGTCTGAGAATCGAAAAGAGCCTTGTGTCCATAATCTTTGGGCTCCAGCATGAGACTCTTCCAGATTTCGTCCATGTTGGTGGTTGAGGTGAGTCTAGAGTTGAAATCTTTATCTTGGAATGCCTTTCTGAGGATAGTACTGATGATGTAGACCATGGAATGATCAGCAGATTGTCTGGTGGTGGGAGTTTTCTTGGCAGGATCTCCGATGATGCCGAATGCGGGCTCGTAAGCAACGATGTTGATATTCTCAATGTCAGTGATCTTGTGGTTTGTTGTGAACTTGGAGTCGAAGATCATTTTTTGGAGGCCTTCAAGAGCACCAGCTGATTGATGTTCGTAGAGACCCAACTTGAAGTGCATGCCCATAACGGCAAAATCTGAGCCTTCGTTCGAAAGGGTGATGTCGAAAGGTGAAGTTCCATTGGTCTTTTCGTTCCATCTGAAGACTGATTCGGGATTCGAGAAAATGTCTTTTGGGCCGACAAATCCTCTCATGGCTCTCTTGATGCACATGATGGCAGCTTCAGTTGAGATGGCAGCGGATGCTCCCTTGGAGTCACTAAGTTGTTTGCCAGCTCTGATGGCTCTCCAAGGGATGTAGTGAGCCACAAACATACCAATAGCATGCTCAATGACAAGAGGGGAGGCTCCAACGAGAGCTCCATAAGTGCAGATGGAGGCGATAGCACCATGGACAACGTGGTCGATTTTGTATGTTTTGAGGGAGAAAACCTCACAAAGTCTACCTCTGATTTCATCTTGCAAGGTCATAGCCTTCAAGGCAGTAGCACCAGTGATTCCTTGATTGACGTGTGAGGCTGCGACAACAACAGGGTAAAAATCATTATGTCCGAATTCACCTGCCTGTCTGGTGGGATCATTAGCATATCCGAAGACTGTTCCGTTGGAGTCCCATTCTCTGACAGCAGAGCAGTTAGCAGCAATAGCCTTTTCAATGGGAACATATTCGCTACTTCCGAAAACCTTGGCATGCTCCAACTTGGTGCTTTTGCTGAGAGTGCTCTCCAGGGCTTCATTTCTGAGGACATGAGGAGCGTTGGTCTTGAGAGCGAGGGCTGAGAGACCGCAAATGACTGAGTCAGTGTGGAACATTTTGGTGCGCTCAAGAACTTGAGGAGCAGGATTTCCTCTTTCCATGAAGTTGATGGCATACTTGGCAAGCTCATGAGCTTGGTTAGTATCCTTTTTAAGGACAATATTGTAGCGACATCTTTTGAGGAGTACTTGCATATCTTGTTGATTTATGGAAATTATATAACCACCTGGCCAGTCTATCAATTAATACAGCCTCATCATGAGCCCAGGCAGAATAAGACCCAGCATAATATCAGTGTCAGCAGCATCCTCCCTACTCCTCTCCGGTGACCTTGCTGTCCCGTTTCAAGATTAATGACCAATCTTCCTCCCCAATATTATTGGTCATCCTTTTCCTTTAAAGGCTATTGTATATGAGATTACGGCTGAGCTCCTAGAAAACAAGATCTATGTTGAGGTTGTCCTTGGCTGAGGTTTCGAATTTGAAAGTAAATCGATATTTCTCCACCAGTTACTTTATCTCCTAACGACTGATTAACTCTGAAGATTATATTGATTGCTCTTGCTTTACTTCCAATAAGTCTTTTTTGGCTCCCACCAGCACCAACACTTCATCTTTACTTTCAGTTTAGTTTTCAAAGAATTACACCCACTTTCCTATGCTTTAAAAGGTGGTTTTTCTACTTAGACATAATCGTACTTGGTCATATCGTACAGAAAAAGAACAGCGTCAGTTCCTTTGAAGTAGGCCCTGGTAAGCGATTTGTATCGCTCTTGTCCGGCAGTGTCGAAAATGTTCAGCTTGACGGTGAATTCGTCAACTTGACATTTTTTGATAGTGAAGTCGACGCAACATGTGCTTCTTGTTTTGGGATTGAATTCGTTATTGATATACTGCTTGATAAAGCTGGTCTTTCCGACACCTTGAATATACTCATGGTTACCTGAGTCTCCAAGCAAGATAACCTTGAAACTCAAAGGAACCTATGTAAAATTCCCACTCATTATAAATCTAACTTGTGCTGGGATCAACTAACTCCAACTAGATATGTCATTCTCATCAAAATCATTCACCTAAGCCGTCTGACCCAGTTAAATTTGTCTTCAGCTCGACCTTCTTGAATTGCCAACAACTGAGATCTTATCTTGAAGGCAATTTTTCCAAAGTTGAGCTCCTTGTCGTATGGAATGCTGTAGTTAGTGCCTTCACATTCGATATTCTTGATTGAACTTATCAGCACTGCTGTGCCTGCTCCAAAGGATTCGATCAGCTCGCCATTTTTGGCTCGTTCTAAAACCTATTCAATAGTTATGGTCCTTTCGCTTACTTTATATTCTTTTTGATCTCTCAACAGTTCCTAGCTATAAAAAGTCATACCAAGATGGAGTCTCTCGTAATTCCTGGAAGAACCAAATCCTCAATTTCAGGAGTGGCCACCTCAATCTGCCCACTTTTGTCTTTGAAGACAAAGAAAATATTTGAAGAGCCGACCTCAATAATCTTATTTCCGAACAGCCACAAAACTTGCTGGTGTCCTCTCTTTTCAGCCTCGCTATTTCTTGCTATAGTTGGGCCGTAGTTTCTGAATAGATAGTCTCTTACCCTCCTAATTTATATATTCCTGTGCCTTTGGGAGCAGATCTGATTGCTTTTGTATCGACATAGAGTGAAATGGGTTTGAAACCGGTGGCATAGTAGGGACCAACAGGGCTCAAAACGACCATCAACTTTGTTTTATCAGGCTTTTTGACACCCAAAGCATCATCGATAGAGAAGTGGAAAGGTCGAATATACAGACTGTATTCACTTCTTGGAGGAATCCATCTTTCTTCAAGCTTAACCAGTTCTTCAACTATGTTCAGGAATTATCTTCCGTCGAAGTCTGGCATGGCGATTCTTTTTGTTGACTTCTTGAATCTCAGGGCATTACATTCGGGTCTGAACATCCTGATCTCCCCCTTGTCATTTTTGTATGCCTTCGTTCCCTCATAGCACTGAATGCCATAATGAAAACCAGAAATAAAAGGACTCAGAAGCAAGTCTCGGAACGGCTCGAGTCGAGGTGTTTGCCATCCTGTTTTGGCGGTCCAGTTGACGTGGACCATGTGGTCAGTATGATACTTTCCAAAGGGAAGAGCTTCGGGATTATTGTAATCAGGCACAGGAAGCAGTTCTTTGCGATATTGCCGCTACAGCTCTGATGACTAATTGTGGGAACAGGTACTTTGAATGAGCCGGAAGTTGAGGAAAGGTCGATGTTTTTCGGGTACTCTCGGAAGATGCTGAATATATTTCTTCTGACCAGCTTTATCATCAAAATATTATCCCATTTAATAACCTATTTAGATAGATATTGTTAATTTGACCATACTAGTTCAGTATCATATTTCCCGTATCAGCCGTTCATTCATATTATCCATCTCGATCTCGTCATTGGCTCTTCTCGGCTGGACGTCTCTATTTTGAATGATCTCATTGGTCTGCTTGATCTTCTTGTCCTTGATTTATGCCATTTCGTTGAAAATGTGATAAAGGAAAATTACTCCGATGATCTCTCCATCCTTTTCTTTGTAGATCATGTCATTTTTCTGTGTCAAAAAATAATTACAGTGTACATGATGGACAAAATGTTTTTGTCAATTTTTCGGCAAGCCTTCACAACCAAAGCAAATCTTGTGCTCCTGGCCTGGAAAAGCATCAACATTTCCAGGAGATTGGTGTCTTGATAAACTGTGAGCATTTTTTAGGTGGTATGTCTCATTACATCTGAAGCTCTCATAGTATCTTCAGAAGATTTCAGATACTTTATGGCAAACTCTTTAACTTTGATTATCCCAATGATGTTTTACCTGCTTTCTTTGTAGACCAGAACATAGGAGTAATCTTTTTCAATCATCTCCTTGACTTTCTCCTCTCCAATCATTTCCTTTTCCTCAACCATGAAGAAATTTTTGACATCTATCATCACATCTCTCACTCGATCTCCTCTCAAATCCAAAGTTGAAGTCAATAATAATTTTTCAGTCTTGTTCAAAAAACTCTAGAATAGTGTATTTTTTACGTCTTCGTTCAAAAAAGTACTAAAATCTTTGTGCTGAATCTTTTCATCATGCTCAGCTCCAACAAGATAGTCCAGTAGTTTACCGATCGGCCGACTAAGAATATAGAATATTTTGATCATGACGAGAATGATGGGACTTGCGTAGTATGCGATTTTTATCTTGTTTTTACCAGTGCAGAATGCTTGGGGAATTATTTAAGCAAAGACCAGCACAATGAAGGTCGAAAAGATGATAGCGAGCCAGTCAGGCATCAAAGTGTGCATCACCAACGGCAGAGATTACAGAGCTATGGCGTTAGCGATTAGCAGAGTAACCAAAAATAAATGATGGTCATGAATGACTTAAAGTATTTTTTCAGCCATCTTGCGTTCAAGAGCATTATTCTTCTGCTTCATCATATTCAACTCGAGCTTGCTTAGCGA
>Ga0100402_1003339_pt1 | contig 17484 bp, 14 predicted proteins | sample CryGeyme20150102_FD_80419 | JGI IMG/M metagenome (GOLD analysis project Ga0100402, IMG submission 80419) | Groundwater microbial communities from Crystal Geyser aquifers in Utah, USA - Crystal Geyser metaG 2015-0102 | ecosystem: Environmental > Aquatic > Deep subsurface > Groundwater | place...
AATCCATCATTGATTCCGGGCTGATTTATTCAACAGCTTGCTCTGTCCGCTCACCGGGTAATCCGCGCAGGACGAGCTCGTTGGTCAATTCACTGCTGGAAGTGAAGCTGGCCCAGCGTTCAAGCATACTGCGCGTCTGCGCCAGATCGGGATCCTCTTCGCTGAGCTCCGGCACTTCTTTGGACTCAACATAAACAAAGGTGCCTCGTTCGCCGAGATTCAACATCGGGGAAATTTCACCGGCATTCAAGGACTGCGCCTGCTGCAGCGCCGAACGGTTCAGCCCGGACGGGGCATCTTTGACTGCAAAGCTGGCGTAGGAGTTGGCGCTTAGGCCAAGTGATTCGGCGGCCTCGGAAAATGCGGTGCCTTCGGCGATGGCCGCTTCGAGCTCGGCCTTCAAGCTGGCTCCTTTTTCATTGAACAGGCGGCGCTTTTCCTGGCTTTGGTAGTCCGCACTTACTTCGGCAGCGACCTCTTCGAAGGGTGGGATGACCGGGTCGATCCGGCTCTGGTAGATCAGCACGGCGTAGCCGCCATCGACTTCGTAGGCATCCGAGTAGTAGCGTTTGTCGGTCAGGGCAAAGGCGGACTGCAGCATCTCGGCGGAGAGAGCCCGCTGGCGGGCACCCGCTTCCGTGAAGGGCTCGATCCTGCTCAGGCTGACGCCGGATTGATTGAGTAATTGGTTGAAGCCGGCGGAATCACGCGGGATTTGATCGCGGTAGAGTTGGTAGGCAAAAGCGGTTGCGGCTTCGTGGGCCTGCTCGGCAGCACGTGCCTGGGCATAGCTGCGGGCGACGGCCTCGCGCACCTTTTCGAAAGTAACGGGTTCCGGCTCAGGCGCCGATTCGCCTTCAGCGGGCTCGGGTGCCGGGTTGGCCGCCTCGTATTCGGCTACGAAGCTGGCGCGTTGGGCGGCGAAGTGCTCGCGCAGTTCTGTTTCACTGGCTTCGGCTGCCGGATCGGCATAACGCGCACTTTCAAAGAGAACATAGCTGGCTTGGATCCGCTCCGGAATTTCGTAACTGGCTTGATTGGTTTCGTAATAGCTGGTCAGCGCGGCTTCGTCAGGTGCGATTTCGGGCTGGAAGCTGGCGTAGGGGAATTCGGCAGTGGCCAGTGCCAGCGTGGTGCGGCTGCGCTGGGCCTGCGCCGCTGCTTCTGCCGGGAGCTGGTAACCCGGACCGGCCAGTGCCTCTGTAACCTGCTCGATCCGGTAGTCTTCCTCCAACACCCGGATCACCATGCCCTCGGGCGCACGCGGGTTTGACTCAAACTGATCGACGAAACGCGTGTAGGCATCCATACTAAAGGCACCGTCCGGACCGCTGAAGGCATTTTTGCTGCGAATATACCCGCCAAGTGCTTGCTGGTCCGGCACGGGGATGCTGAGTGCATCAGCCAGATGCAGCATGGCGATGCGACTGGTCAGCAGCCCCTGAAACTGCTGCTCCGTGCGAATTTGCTGGCCGTTCAAATATGCGCTCAGCGAGACCCGTTCCACCAGCGGGTCACGCTCGCGCGGAGCATTCAAATCAATCCCATAGAAGAGATTCTGCTGGTAATTGGAACGGTCGGTGGTGCAACCCGGGGTGTTCCCGATGGTGAAAACGAACGCGAGTATGATTACCCCGAGCAGCGTGAGGAATATCCAGCGCCCGTGGCGAATGAGGTGATGTTGAATCCAGGAGATCATGAGTAGTGGAAAAAGATAAACCCGTGAACGTAAGGGGGACCTTTGCGCTGTCAACCAATTGCTTGCGCTAGAGCAGGTCGCTGATTTTTAGCTGGGCGCGCAGTCTTTGAGCGAGATCACCTCGTCCAGGTAGGTCCGGATGGCGGGATCGGCCGAGGCCACGATTTCGACGCCCTCATTGTTGCCGTAGCCTTCAAAGCTTTGCTTGAAACTGCCCAGGCTGATTTTCTCTGCGGGCTGGCCCGGTTGATAGGCCCGGTCGCGCTCTGCTTCGACTGTTTCGCCCTTGATGGGACTGAGGTAGCCGAGCTCGCACAGGCGGGAAATACTGGAATTCAGAATGTGACTGGGCACGCGGAGTTGCTCCAATAACTCGCTGGAGTGAATCGGGGCTTGCCCGGAGTGAAAGCGGCGGGTGACCAGCAGCAGGACGCTTAGGGAAATGACTTCTCGGGTGCGCTCGCTGATCTTTTGCCAGGCATTTTCATTGGTCAGAAAGTCGGCGTTCTGCACGGCGTAGGTGACCTGTCCTCCCAGTAGAATCAGCAGCCAGAAGATGTAGAGTCCCAGCATTAAAATGACGATAATGCCGACCGAGCCATACAGACTGTTGGTCTGCACCACGCGATCCACATACAGAAACGACAACTGGTTGTAGAGATGCAGCAGCAGGACGACCACAACACTGCCACAAAAAGCGGGCCACCAGCGCACCTGCGTATTCGGGATAAACCGGAAGAAGACGGCCAGCAGTGAAACGATCATCAGAAAACTGAGGATCGGCGAGAAAAAAAGAAATAACGCGGCCAGCATGTCGCCCATCGGCAGCGTCTCCATCCTGGAGACGATTGCATTCATAATCCTGAGCGTGGCGGCCAGCGTGCCCAGCACGGCGCCCAGGCTGATGAAAGTCCAGTAGGTGACAATGCGTTCGCCCAGTTTGCGCCCCTGGCTCACCCCCCAAAGTGTATTGAATGAACCTTCGATGGAACTCAGCACCTGTAAACCAATCACAAAGAGCATGATCAAACCGACTGCCCCGAAAGTCCCGGACGAGGCCGCTTCGCTGAACTGGTTGATCATGCCAAGCATTTGCTGCTCCATCGGATTATCCTCCCCCGCCTCCAGTTCGATTTGTGGCGCGGCATAAGCGATGGCATCGTAGATTTTTTCCATTACGACTTCCTCGCTGCCTTTTTCCAGAGCAAAGCCCGAGATCATGATGCCCAGCGCGATCAGCGGGCCAATACCGATGAGTGAGTAAAAAGTCAGCGCGGCGGCCTGGACGGGGATCTGGTTGCGGCGCAGCCCCTGCCAAGTCAAAGTGAGCACCCGCAGGATGTGGTAGAGGCGGGCACGCAGGGTGCGGCGCCCGAGGTATTCCAACTCCCAAATGTCGCGGCCCATCAGATCGCGGGTGCGTTTGGCGTATTTCTTTACGCGCTGCAGGGCATCGCTTACTGTTGCTGTGTCGGAAGGCTTCACCTTGTGTATGCTTGCGGATGAATGATCAGAAGAGGTTGAGTTGCACTTGGTCGAAGAACTCGGCAAACCGCCCCTTTACTGCGAGGTAAGCGAGCAGGCCGTTGCCGCCGACTCCCATCACGATTGCCAGCAGCATCGTCGAGAGGCGGGTTGCCAGCGTCGCCACAAAAAGTCCCGCCCCGCCCAGGCCGAAGGCCAGGAGCAGCAGCGGGTCGCCGAGTGCCCAGCCGACATAAACACCGAATCCCATTCCGAGCATGCTGCGCCCGCGCACCAGCGGATACACTTCACTCACCGCCAGCAGCAGCAGGATGGCGATGACCAGGTCAAAGAGCCCGGCCAGTAGAATAGGGTAGTTCAGCAGACGCGTGAAAGCGGATTCGCTGATGGCGGCCTGAATCGCATGGTGATGCGGGACGAGTAGCGCGAGTGCCGATAGCAGCAGCATCACACCCAGCGTCATCGAGGCGAGCTCGACCGCTTTTTCAAAGCTTTTTTGGCGCTGTTTGAGGTGCCGGGTCTCGTCGGTGTCGCCCTCGGCTGCCTTTAGTAGATCTTCAACCCGGATGCTGGTGTCCTCCTCTGCTTTATTGTCAGTGGCGGCTTTGTCGTCACTAGCAGCGCTTGCGCGGAGCTTTAAGCTCTGACTCACCGGAAAAATCTCCGCCAGCAAGGCTTCGTTCGCAGCGATGGCGACCCATTCTTCCGTGCGTTCATCCTGATATAGGGTATCGCCAGTAATCTGCCCGGCTTCTGCCAGAGTGCGCAGTTTGGAAATGTTAAATGGACCCCGCGACTCGTCTTGTTCGGGTGTGCGAATGTAGTATTCAGGCATAACGCAGAATCAGTAAGGGTGCTGGTTGTGTAAAAGTGAGTCGTTGCAGCGGGCGGCTTAATCGGAGGCAGCTTGAACTTTTGCCGGGTTAAGCTGTATCGAATTGCAAAGAAATAGAGCAACAGGTGCTCCAGTCAATCCAAGCTTGTGACGTAAAAAAGCCCCTCCGCTGCGCGGGAGGGGCTTTGAGCATGAATGGAACGCTTGCGCCCGACTACTTCAGCGCGGCCTGCGCCGCTGCCAGTCGTGCGACCGGCACGCGTGGCGGCGAGCAGGAAACATAGTCCAGGCCGACTGAGTGGAAGAACATGATCGATGCGGGATCGCCACCATGTTCACCACAGATGCCGAGCTTGATATCCTTCCTGGTCTTGCGGCCTTTCTGGGCACCGATCTCAACCAGCTGGCCGACGCCTTTGGCATCGATCGATGCGAAGGGGTTTTGCGGCATGATATCGAGCTCCTTATACTTGCTCAGGAAGGAGCCGGCGTCGTCGCGGCTCATGCCCAGACCCGTCTGAGTCAGGTCGTTGGTGCCGAAGCTGAAGAATTCAGCAGTCTCGGCGATTTCGTCAGCGGTCAGTGCACCGCGCGGCACTTCGATCATCGTGCCGACCAGGTATTTGAACTGCACCTTTTTGGCTTGCATCACTTCAGCCGCAACACGGTGGATCACCGCAGTCTGGTGCTTCAGTTCGTCGGCAAAGCCAACCAGCGGCACCATGACTTCGGGAATCACCTTGATCGGTTTCTTCAGCTTGTAGCAAGCGGCGGCGGCTTCAAAGATGGCGCGGGCCTGCATCTCCGTGATTTCCGGATAGGAAATACCGAGACGGCAGCCACGGTGGCCCAGCATCGGGTTGGCTTCATGCAGGGCATGCACGCGGTGCGAAATCACCTCGATATCAACGCCGAGAGCATTGGCGAGTTCGCGCTTGGACGATTCGTCGTGCGGAAGGAACTCGTGCAGGGGCGGATCCAGCAGGCGGACTGTTACCGGGCGTCCGCCCATGGCTTTGAACAAACCAGTGAAGTCTTTACGCTGGAAGGGCAGCAGCTTCTTGAGCGCGGCGCGGCGTTCATTCTCGTCGGAGGCGAGGATCATCTGACGCATGTAGTTGATGCGGTCGCCCTCGAAGAACATGTGCTCGGTGCGGCAAAGGCCGATGCCTTCCGCTCCCAGTGCAACGGCGGATGCTGCCTGCTCGGGGGAGTCGGCATTGGTGCGGACGCCCAGCTTGCGATACTTGTCGGCCCAGGTCATGACCTGATCAAACAACTGGTAGGTGTAGCTGTCTTTGGCCTTCATCTTGCCTGCGAGAACCTGATCCACTTCCGAAGGTGCGGTCTTGATCGAGTCTTCGAAGATTTCGCCGGTCGTGCCGTCGATGGAGATGTCATCGCCGTCCTTGAAGGTTTTATTGCCAATCGTCAGCGTGGCAGCAGCGTAGTTGATCTTGACTTCGGATGCACCGCAGACGCAGACCTTGTTCATCTGGCGCGCCACCAGTGCCGCGTGCGAGGAGACACCGCCGCGGGAGGTCAGGATGCCGTCGGCGGCAATCATGCCACGCAGGTCTTCCGGCGTGGTTTCCACCCGGCAGAGGATGGCGTGGCCACCTGAGTTGGCGACAGCTTCGGCCTTGTCAGCTGAGAAGCAGATCTTGCCGGCGGCCGCTCCTGGACCGGCCGGTAGCCCGGTCGTCAGCACCTTGGCTTTCTTGACCGCAGCCGGGTCGAAAACGGCAACCAATAACGAGGAAATCGAGTCAGCCGGGATCTTTTGCAGGGCGACCTGCTGGTTGATCAGCTTCTCCTTATTCAGCTCGACGGCGATACGGACGGCTGCCAGACCGGTGCGTTTGCCGTTGCGGGTCTGCAACATGTAGAGTTGGCTGTTTTCAACCGTAAACTCAAAGTCCTGCATGTCCTTGAAGTGTTGTTCCAGCTTCTTGCGGACTGCCTCGAGGTCGGCGTGTGCCTGGGGCATTTCTTCCTTCAACTGCGCAATCGGCTTCGGTGTGCGGATGCCGGCTACGACGTCCTCGCCCTGTGCGTTGATAAGATATTCGCCGTAGAATACTTTTTCACCATTGGCCGGGTCGCGGGTGAAGGCGACACCCGTGGCGCACTCGTTACCCATGTTGCCAAAGACCATCGCCTGCACATTGACGGCGGTGCCCCACTCAGCAGGGATATTGTATTTCTGGCGGTAGAGAATCGCCCGTTCGTTTTGCCAGGAGTTGAAGACGGCACCCACGGCACCCCAAAGCTGCTCGTAGGCATCCTGCGGGAAGGCGGAGTTGGTGCGTGCCTTGATGATCGCTTTGTAACGCTGGATCAGCTCCTTGAGGTCGTCGGCGGAAAGTTCGTTGTCAAACTCGACTCCGGCTTCATGGCGCAGCTTTTCCAGCGCTTCTTCGAAGGGACAGTGGTCGTTTTCGTTGACGGCCTGCACACCCATGACAACGTCTCCATACATCTGGATGAAGCGGCGGTAGCAGTCGTAGGCAAAGGCTTCGTTGCCGGATTCTGCGGCAAGTGCCTGCACCGTGTCGTCATTCAGGCCCAGGTTCAGGATGGTGTCCATCATGCCCGGCATCGACTCGCGTGCGCCGGAACGCACCGAGAGCAGCAGCGGCTTCTTGGCCGCACCCAGCTTCTTGCCCAGCTGTTTTTCGATCGTGGCGACTGAGGCCTTGATTTCACTGGCAAGCGTCGCCGGATATTGGCGCTCGTTTGCATAATAGTAAGTGCAAACTTCTGTCGTGAGTGTGAAGCCCGGAGGGACGGGCAGACCAATGCGGGCCATCTCGGCGAGGTTGGCACCTTTGCCCCCCAGGAGTTCACGGAGTTTAACGCTACCGTCGGTCTTTTGACCGAAGTCGTAGCTGTATTTTACTGCATTGCTGGCAGTCTTCTTCTGTGCTTTTTTTGCTTTTTTAGCTGGCATGGGAAACGACCTTTTTCTGGATCGGGTTGAATTCCGAATTTACCCCAGCGTGAGGCGCCTTCGGTGTGAAAGGTGGCTTTGAAAAAGCATTTGGACATGGCTGTCAACGGATTAGCGTCGCTGCTGCGGAACGAATGCACAAAAAGCAGAAAATCTCGGCACTCTTTTTGTATTGGAGTTGCTACTTGACCTGTCACTGACATAGCTGGATTGCAAATGAGTGACGACCGATCTGAACAACCTGAAGAGGAAGATAAAAAAAACGATGCCGATGTTGCGGACGATTATGACTACAATGAAGCAGATGATTATGCATACGATGATATGTATGATTATGGCTTGAGTGGCTCGGATCAGCCGAAGAAGCCCCGCTCCGCAGCGGGCCGTTTTATCAGTCGGCAGCGCAAGGAGGACGATGAGCTGGACTTGCCAGGGGATGCTGCCGATCATGCGGAAGAGGAGGGCATGTCCTTCCTGGAACACCTTGAGGAGTTCCGGTGGACGGTTGCCCGCAGCGTGATCGCTTTTATTGTTGGTGTCGCGGTGGTGGTGGTGTTTCACCAGGATATTGCCCAGTGGATCCAATATCCGCTGAATCAGGCCTATGGCTCGGCTGAAGTGGCTGCGAAGAATCTGATCACCTACAAAGCAATGGGGGTAATCAGCGTCTTTTTCCAGATTGCGCTGCTGGGAGGCCTGACACTTTCCATGCCCTTTGTGCTCTACTTTATCGGCAGCTTTGTCGCTCCCGGCCTGACCGCTGCTGAACGCAAAATCCTGCGCCCGTCCTGCTATGCGGCGTTTCTGCTCTTTCTGATGGGGGTGTCCTTCGGTTTCTTTATCATCCTACCGCTCGCGCTGGCGTTTACGGTGCGCCTGAATCAACATCTGGGCTTTGATATTTTCTGGGCGGCATCGGACTATTATAATATGGTAGTCTGGTTCTCGTTGGCGATCGGCTTTTTCTTTCAGTTCCCGCTCATCGTAGTGCTGCTCGTTTTCCTCGGTGTGCTCACGACCCAGACACTCAAGCAGGTGCGCCGAATGGTCTTTGTCGGGTTGATGATCTTTTCCGCCCTCGTCTCGCCGGGCGGCGACCCCTTCTCACTGGCAACCACAACCGGCTTTATGTATGGCCTCTACGAGTTGGCCATCCTGACCGGGATGCGAATCGAGCGCAAGAAACGCGAAGCCCTTTCCAAAGCGGCATAAATTTCCACCTCCAACCAATGCAATCTCAAATTACTTCTATATTTTGTAACCTGATTATAAAAATATGGTTGACATTGAATTGTGTGTGTTCAACTACATTTTCGATGAGACGGATGAAGTTAAATGGAGTGTCGGCCTGCTACCATGCGATGAGCCGTATTGTGGGCGGGCAGCGTTTGTTGGGTGACCGGGAAAAGGAGGTTTTCAGAAAGATGCTGTGGCCAGTGGCGGATTTCTCCGGGGTGGACATCCTAACTTATTGTGTGATGTCGAACCATTTTCATGTTTTGGTGCGGGTGCCGGAGCCGCAGCAGGTGCCGGATGCGGAACTATTGCGGCGCTTTCGGGTGCTGTATCCGAAGCCGACGAAATACCAGACCGTTGAATTTGCGCGACTGGAGAAGGCTCTGCGTGAGGGGAATGAGGACGCCGTCGCTATCCGTGAGCGATTGCTGGTTCGCATGCATGATCTTTCGGCTTTTATGAAAACGTTAAATCAGCGCTTCTCCATTTGGTATAATCGCAACCATGGTGACCGGCGGGGCACGTTGTGGATGGATCGATTCAAAAGTGTGCTGGTGGAAGGAGCGGGCAATCCTTTGCAGACGATGGCGGCGTATATCGATTTGAATCCGGTGCGCGCGGGTTTGGTGCAGGACCCGAAGGATTACCGCTTTTGTGGCTATGCTGAGGCGGTGGCCCATTCGGCCGCTCCGACTCACCGGGCGCAGGCAGTCACCCGCGAGCAAGCAGGCTTTGGCGGGCAGGGGGCACTGGGTGGGATTTGCTGTATTTGGAGCGCTTACGCGGATGGTTCCCTGCGTGATTCGTTTACGGCCGAGATGGCTTTACAATCACATCGGGAGTTGATTTTTGGCAAGCGTGCCGGTCAGGCCGGACTTTCGGAGGCGCAGCGCAAGCACGCGCTGCGGGTTCTGGAAAAAGAGAACGCGATTTTGCCGCGAGCGACGGTGCTGCGCTGCCGGGTGCGTTTTTTTACGGATGGAGCGATATTAGGCTCGGCTGAGTTTGTCCGCAGTTTGGCTGAACAATGGCAGGCAGCACGCGGACTCAAATTTCCAGCAAAACATCAGCCAGTTGACGGTGCGGATTGGGGTGACCTTGCCGTGCTCGCCCGCTTGCGCCGGGCGGTATTTGAATAAGGCCGGGGTAAGCTGTGCTAGGCTTTGGCCTGTCGCTGTTTACGTTGATCCATCAGCACGACGAGAAACATGTAAATCGCGAACCAGAAGGTGGCGGCTACCGGAACCGCAGCAAAACAGGCCTGCAGTTGTGCGATCAAAGGATCCGGCGAAAATGTAAAAGGACGCAGGATTATGGCCATAAAGACATAAAACATCAACGTCAACGCATTGGCGATAGCGTGCTGAAGCGGACCGAGTAATTTTTGATAGGATTTTTCCATAGTGTTGGTTTTACAATATTTTATAGTTAAATCGCCGAGGTGAGTTTGACAAGGTTTTCTGGATAATTTTTACTAATATTATGAATTTATTCCGGGTCTGCACATTACTTTTTTTACTTATAGGACTTAAGTCAGTATCAGGCATCATTATTTTTGGAGGTGGTAACTCCGTTAATGACAGTGATCCCGGAACTGGGGCACCCTGGGCTGAAGTGGCTCGTGTGACTAATTTTTCAGGGTCTCACAAGACCAGTGGTAGTGCGATACACTTGGGTGGTGGTTACATGTTGACTGCGAATCATGTGAGTTTAGCTCAAGGCTATGTCAGTTTTGATGGAACTAATACTCTACCTATCGCCAGTGGATCAGCAATACAGGTGACCAGCGGGACTGATGTCATCGACCTGAAGGTTTTTCAGTTAGCAAATCATCCCGGAACTGTGGGTGTTGCTCTTTTTCCTGAAAGTGCTAAAGGATTCGAAGCGTCTTTTGGTGCCGCCACCCAGATTGGCTGGGGGGTTGGCCATGATGCGAACGACACGAATAATCCATGGTCATGGGGGGATGCATCGACAAGTTTCAAACGCTGGGGTTTGAATGAATTTTCAGCTGCGACCATGATTTCTTATCCTCTGGGGCAAAACTACCAGTTCGAGGCTTTGGTCACGGCACTTGACGCCGATGCAACTGAGAAAGAAGCGGCGGCTACTTTTTATGATTCAGGTTCCGGGCTCTTCATTCAAGATGCTGCTGATAACTGGTTTTTAACGGGAACCATTGTGACTGTTTCGACTTCAGGCAGTTCTAATTTCGGAACTACGGGTGATCAGGACTTAAACTATTCCGTTCGGATTGGGGAATATGCGGACGAAATTTCCGCTTTAATGACCGATCCAATTCCGGTCCCTGAGACAGCTGCTTTTGCGCTGCTCCTCGCGTTGTCCGGCACACTATTACTTAATCGCAGACACGGCGCAAGCCCATCAGGAACTCGCGGTTGCCGTCGGTTCCCTTGATAGGGGAGTCGATGGTGCCGATGAGTTCTGCGTGTGGCAGTTGGTTGAGTGCGAATTGGCAAATCTCCTGCAACACGCGTTGCTGAACCGCCGGGTCACGAATAATGCCACGACCGACATCGACTTCCTCCTTGCGTGCCTCGAACTGGGGTTTGATCAGCGCGATCAGGCAGCCTTCCGGCGCGAGAAATTGCCAGACGGCCGGCAGCACCTTGGTCAGCGAGATGAAGGAGAGGTCCATCACGATACGCGGGTAGCTTGCCTGAGGCAGGTCACCAGGTTGTAGGTGGCGTGCGTTGGTCTTCTCCAAATTGGTGACTCGCGGATCCTGGATCAACTTATTGTGCAGCTGTGCCCGTCCGACATCGACGCAGGTGGCCGCTACTGCGCCGCGTTGCAGGCAGCAGTCGGTAAAGCCTCCAGTTGAAGCCCCTACATCGAGCAGATGCAGGCCCGCCATGGAAATGCCGAATTGATCCAGAAAACCTTCCAGCTTTTCACCGCCGCGGCTGACAAAGCGCGGCGGCTGCTCCACCACGACCAGGCTATCACGGGGCAGCGTGCGGCCCGGCTTATCCAGCCGCTCGGTGCCGAGCAGGACCTTGCCGGCCAGGATCAGGGCCTTGGCTTGCGAGCGGGAGTCGGCCTGGCCTTGCGCCACCAGGAGTTCGTCGAGAAGGAGATTTGTGCTTGCGGCCATGCAGATTAATCCGGGTCCGGATCTGTGTGTTTTACAAATTCCACGTTGCTGGATCGGATGTGCAGGTCGCGCTGAGGGTAGGGGATCTCAATGCCGTTGGCCTTAAAACTGTCCCATACTGCGAGTAGCACCATGCTCCTGATGTTGGAAACACCATTGGCGGGATCGCAAATCCAAAACCTTAACTCCAAATCGACAGAACTATCGCCGAAGCCCATGAGCAAACACACCGGCGCGGGATCCTGCAGCACCCGATCAATTGAGCTGGCAGCATCCAGGCAGAGTGCAATGCACTGGTGCGGGTCCTCCCGATATGAGACTCCGATCGGGACCTTGAGGCGCACCAGTTCATCGGTAAACGACCAGTTGATCACGCGCTGCGTGATGAGGTCTTCATTTGGAATAAGGTGCTCCGTGCCGTCGCGGGTGATGACGGAGGCATAGCGGGCCCGCAGGTTATTGATCCACCCGTACGTGCCGTCGATTTCGATGACATCGCCCGGCTTGATGGAGTTGTCGATCAGTAGAATGATGCCACTGATGAAGTTGGAGACAACTTTCTGCAAGCCGAAGCCCAGACCGAGACCAATGGCACCGCTCATGACAGTGAGGGCAGAGAGATCCAGACCGATGGCGTTGAGTGCGACCATGCCGGCGAAGACCAGGATCAGGATACGCGCGATCTTTGCGATCAGCACTTTGAGTGAACTGCTTATTCTCGGCAGGCGCTGCACTTGCCGTTCGACGATCCGGGTCAGCGCCAGACTGATCCACAACACGATCAGTATCGTGATCAGCCCGGCCAGAATCTGCCAGGCGGAGATGCTGAATGCGCCAACTTTGAAGCGCAGGTCATTCAGGAAATCCACTGCCGGACTGGCCAGAGCCAGGATACTGTAAGCCGTCAGCAGGTAAAAAGCCGCCGCCCAGGACTCGGCCCAGAAGCGGTTTTTAATAAAACTGGTTACAAAGCCGATCAGGAACCAGGCGGCACCCAAATAGTTGAAAAGTTGAAAGACCGGGGTTTGCCAGGCGGTCAAGAACTCAAAGCCGAGATGCAACCCGAGCACGACGAGCCAGAAAACGATGAAGCTGCGCTGCTCCTGATACCAGATGCCACAATTATAGGCGCGGTCCCCAGGGCTTTTGGCGACGGGCACCCAGCGGACGCACAGCAACAGCACCAGCAATACCAGCAGCACCTGCCATAGATCGCTAATGTCGTAACCCGCTACCGGAATCAATACGTTGCGCCACGCTTCTTGCATAATCTGTGCGCAGCTTATTATCGACTCCAAACGCTGCGCAATCTTTTTGATTTTATCAAATTTTCCACTATGCCTGCTGATGTGCGCACATTATTACTCACTTCTTTGGTCATCTGCTGCTGTCAACCAGCGGCACATGCACAGATTCGGATTGGTACCGGGCAAGTTCAGGAACTTTATCGCCAATATTGCCAAGTCTGCCATGGACAAGACCTGCAAGGCGGCTTGGGCGGGTCCTTACTGCAGCGGGAGTCCTGGAGAGTGGTGGGTAAACAAAAGAGCTTCCTCGAATATGTTTTGGCCGGGGACGAGACGGTCGGCATGCCGCCGTTCAAAGACGTGCTGGCTGCCCCGCAGATACGCGCACTTGAAATCTACATTGACGAGCAGCGGCAGATCGCCGCAGCAAACCCGCCGCGCGCAGACTCCGGCGGCGCATACTCAGCTGGCGGATACAAATTCAAATTGGAGACGGTGGTCGAGGGTTTGGACATTCCCTGGTCGGTGGATTTTTTGCCGGATGGCAGTCTTTTGATTGCCGAGCGGCCCGGACCGGTGCGGATTTTCGCGGGTGGCGTGCTGCAGCCACCGGTGCAAGGGACACCCGAGGTCTGGGCGCGGGGGCAGGGCGGCATGATGGAGGTGGCACTTCACCCGGACTATAAAAACAACGGCTGGATTTATCTGGCCTATTCTGCCAGCGGCAAGGAGCGGCAAGATGCCGGCATGACGAAAATCGTCCGGGGCCGGATCCTTGACAATGTGTGGATCGATCAGCAAGTGATCTTTGAGGCCCCCGAATCGACGCTGCTATCCACCGGCCAGCATTTTGGCACCCGTTTGGTTTTTCAGGACGGCTATCTTTTCTTCCCCATCGGTGATCGCGGAAAGCAGGACAACGCACAGCAGTTGCATTTGCCCAATGGCAAGGTGCACCGGATCCACGACGATGGCCGGGTGCCGCAGGATAACCCCTTCGTCGGTGTGGACGGGGCCTTTTCCACGATCTGGACTTACGGCAACCGCAACCCGCAGGGGCTCGACCTTCACCCGCTGACCGGCGAACTCTGGTCGGCTGAACATGGCCCACGTGGAGGTGATGAAGTAAACCGGATCGAGCGGGGCAAGAACTATGGCTGGCCGCTGGTCACGCATGGAATGAACTACAGCGGCACACCCATCACCGAGAAGACTGCGATGGCTGGTATGGAGTCGCCCAAGCTGCACTGGACACCCTCTATTGCTGTCTGCGGGATCGATTTTTATCAGGGAGACGTTTTTCCGGATTGGAAGTATGATCTTTTTGCCGGCGGACTCGCATCGGAAGAACTGCACCGCCTGCAAATTAAAAACGGTGAAGTGGTTGCTGCCGCTATCGTGCTCAAAGGCGCGGGGCGTATTCGCGATGTCGCCAGCGGTCCTGACGGCACCCTCTACCTGGTGCTGAATGGTCCGGACCAAATTGTGCGGCTGGTTCCAGTCGAGTGATGCAACCGCTTGCGATGCTTTGCCTGGATGACTCCAGCGCGGCCAAGGCTGCGGCTTTGGCTGCGGCATATAAACTGCCGCTCGTAGATGCGTGCGGGCTGGCCGCAAAATCAGTGCGCGAGCGGCTGCGGTTTTTGCAGGATCAGCTGGGCAGTTTACCTGCCTTGGTTTTTTGGGTAAAAGAGGATGTGCTGCAACTGGCATGGATTGATGAGCAGGAAGTTCTGGCGATCCGCGCGGGCTTTCACGGATCTGCGGTAAACTACCGACGCGCCAAAGGCGGGGGGCGCTCAGAGATGATCGCCCGGGCGATTGGCATCAAAGGAGCTAAGCTGCCGAGTGTCATCGACGCCACCGCCGGGCTGGGGGGGGATGCTTTTGTGCTGGCGAGTTTGGGCTGCCGGGTCACCCTGTTGGAGCGCGTGCCGGCAGTCAGTGTGCTGCTGCAGGATGGCTTGGAGCGCTCGGCACGCTATGCCGGGACAAGCGACCCGCAGTTGGCAGAGATCCTTCAGCGCATGCAATTGGTCCGCGTGGATGCAATCGAGTATCTCAGCCGAATGAAGGCGACGGACGCTCCCGAAGTGGTGTATCTTGACCCTATGTTTCCCCAGCGCCAAAAATCGGCTGCCGTTAAAAAAGAAATGCAAATCTTTCACCGGTTGATCGGAGCAGATGTGGACGCGGATCGCCTGTTTGAGGCCGCATTGGCAAGTGGTGCCGGGCGTGTGGTGGTCAAGCGTCCACGCCTAGCTAAGCCTCTGGCGGGCTGTGCGCTGGGCCATTCTATTGAAGGCAAGCGTAATCGATATGATATTTATATGAATTTGCCTCTTTGATTCCGGCAGCTGTGCACAGCGGCACTGTCTGCTGTGGTGTGCTCGCGTGCCGAGCGTCGTTGGGGCATCGATTTTGCAGTGAGTGCCGGCCACACTGAATAGGCGTCCGGCAAGCGGACAGACCACGATTATCCTGTCAGTTGAACTATTGACTTTTGGCAACTTTGTGTTGAGCTGCGTGCATGGATCCCAATTACGAAAACCTGGCGGCAGTTCTGACCGGCCACTCCACTCAATTACAAGCAGGCGAGCGTGTTCTGATCGATGCTTTCGACATTCCGGACGCGATGGTGATTGCCTTAATTCGTGCGGTGCGCGAGCGCGGTGCGGTGCCTTTTGTCAATGTGCAGCGGGCCAGTATCAGCCGCGAGTTGGTGGACCACATGGTGCCACAACAATTCGAGGCTAAAGCGGGCTGGGAGCTGGCCCAAATGCAGCAAATGGATGCCTACATTGCTGTGCGTGGTTCAGATAATATTTATGAAATGTCCGATCTGGATTCGGCGAAAATGACTCAAATCATGCGGGCCATGAAGCCCGTGCTCGACTACCGGGTGAACAAGACCAAGTGGGTGGTGCTGCGCTGGCCGACGCCGGCCATGGCGCAGCAGGCGATGCAGAGTACCGGCAGCTTCGAGGAGTATTTCTTCCGCGTCTGCACCATGGATTACTCGCGGATGACTCCTGGCATGGCAGCACTGGTCGAACTCATGAACAAAACCGACCGTGTTGAACTCAAGGGGCCGCATACCGATTTGCGTTTTTCCATCAAGGGCATCGGTGCCATCGCTTCCGGCGGTGGCCACAATATTCCGGACGGTGAAGTGTTCTCCTGCCCGGTGATTGACTCCGTCGAAGGTGAGATCACCTACAACGCTCCCTCCATCTACCAGGGGGTGTCGTTCGACAACGTGCGGCTTAAATTTGCCAAAGGTAAAATCATCGAGGCTGAAAGTAATCATACCAAGCGCCTGAACGAGATTCTGGATTCGGATGCTGGCGCACGTTTTATCGGCGAGTTCGCGATCGGCTTCAATCCCCACATTCTTGAACCCATGCGTGACATACTCTTCGACGAGAAGATCGCCGGGTCTTTCCACTTTACCCCCGGTCAAGCCTACGAGCAGGCGGACAACGGCAACCGCTCCCAGGTTCACTGGGATCTGGTGCAGATCCAGCGCCCCGAATATGGTGGTGGCGAGATCTGGTTTGACGGCGAGCTCATTCGCAAGGACGGCATCTTTGTCAAACCGGGGCTGGATAAGCTGAATCCGGAGTATTTACTGGCCGATTGATTCAACCCACCTGCTGGTGAAAGTCCAGATCGGCTGTTTGTGAATTTTTGTAAACAAAACGCTGATAGCGTTGACCTAAATGGTTCCTTACCATCCGAAAGTGTTGATGCATATAACCAAACCATTTTTCACTATATTGCTGTGCCTGTTCGCAATGCTCACAGTGCTCTCCGGCAGCACCAAAATAAACGTGGTGACCTGGAATATAGAATGGTTTCCCGGTCAATCCTATTATCCGGCGCCTGCGGAAGCGGTTCAGCAGCACATTGCCATCGTCCAGCGGCAAATTCAGGCAATGAATCCTGACGTTTTGCTGGCCTGTGAGGTTCGCAACTGGAAGTATTTTGAGCTGGCTCTGGCACGGGTGCCGGAGCTTAAGGTTGCGAACGTTTCGCACTTTGTGGATAATGAGTTCGGTGTGTTGTGGCGTCAGCAACTGGCCATTGCGAGCAAGCTGCCGGTCGTCGCCGCATGGGCAGAAGCCTGGCAGCCGAACATCGGATCACTGGGGCGCGGTTTTTCCTTCGCTGCCATCGAGGTCCCCGGTTCCGAAGGTGAAGTGATTCTTTTTTATGCCCTTCACTTAAAGAGCAACCGTGCCTCCAATGAGCAGCAGACTTTGACCAACTACCGGCTGCGCGATGAATCGATTACCCAGTTGCTGCAGCATATCAATCGGATGGAGCGGCTGATGTGGAAAGACAAAATTGCCGGTATTGTGGTCGGCGGTGATTTGAACACCAATGATGACCTTACCCGTGACAAGGAACGCAAATTTAATGACAACGTCGTGCAGCAACTGATGGCAGCAGGGTTCGTCAACACCTGGGCCAATACACCGGAAAGAGCACGTCATACCTGGCGCGGCAGCGATCAATTTGAACCCACCACCTTTGATTATATTTTTGTCAAAGGGGAGCGTCTCCGCTTCGGCGATGCAGAAATGGTTCAGGTTCCTGCAGCAGCCAGTGACCATCATGCGCTGAAGCTCGAGATTACGGTGGATTGATCCGCCCGGCGCTATTGGGGCAGTCATTTGCGTGCAATTTTGACGTTATCGCAGCTTGGCTGCCGCTCAAGCAGCTGCGGCAGCACCTTCCAATAAATTCTAAAATCCCCCTTGCCAGCAGGCGCAGCGCATTACTTGCTAGGAACGCAGAATATGGAGTCAGGATATCAAGTTATCGCGCGCCGTTGGCGTCCCAGGCAGTTCGACGAACTGGTCGGGCAGGATCATATTGTCCGCACCCTGCGTAATGCGATTGAGA
>Ga0100402_1003340_pt1 | contig 17483 bp, 32 predicted proteins | sample CryGeyme20150102_FD_80419 | JGI IMG/M metagenome (GOLD analysis project Ga0100402, IMG submission 80419) | Groundwater microbial communities from Crystal Geyser aquifers in Utah, USA - Crystal Geyser metaG 2015-0102 | ecosystem: Environmental > Aquatic > Deep subsurface > Groundwater | place...
ATTTCTTTGCAAAATTTCAACTATAGAGGTTGCAGTTTGGCTGCATACTTGCTAAGAAGATTTATTTGCTGTATTTTAGTTACCATTCCTTCTTCTCTGAGGGCAAGGGCCTTAGGTTCTGTCAAGCGAAACCTCATGGAAATGAGAGGTCTAAGGATATGCACTGTGCCTTATTGCTGCATTAATAATTGGTTGCTTTGAATGTTATAATAAACTGATACGAAATTCAAATATGATGCAGTTTGAAGAGACCATCTAGATGCCTTCCGAAATGCCCGATTCTGTTGAAGAAATCAGTCAAGAGGTTGATAACCCTTCCATTAAAGAGATCAATCTTTACCAGCTAAATGATTCCATCTCAGAGGAACAGTCATCATCCAGACAAATAGATATGGACCCCACCCTCAATGAGAGTTCTATTGATCATGATGATTTCTTGGATATTGTACAACGGGAAGAACAAATGTTAGAAAATAGTTCCTACCATTCAAAATCAGCCGCCAAAACTTCAGCAGATCTTCTTCTTGTGGACAAAGCTTATGTCTAACTTACCATCCTGGAAAGCCAGTCAGCCAAAGAAGCAATCACCTTTACCAATCCTACATCTTCAGCCATCAAAATGAGACTCCATTAGTGTCCTTTCCAGGTGCAAACTGACAAAAAGTTGGGCTTTATTTCAGCAGGACAGTTATAAGTGATGCTTGAGCCTTGGGACAGAGTGGAGATTGCATTTGTGATTGAGCAATCTGGCGAATCCTATGGTGATCTTTACGAAAATGTAGTTGTCCTAGGTGAGTTTGTGGGAAGGGATGACATTATATCACCTGTTAGCATCCAATTTCATGTGAGATACATATCTCCTGCTCTCACCATCAAATACGAAGGAAGCTCAGATTGTGTTTCTCTTTTACAGGGAAAAATGAATGTAGCTCAGATCAAAGGAAACAAACTTGGAGAGTATTGTCTCTAACTTCAAATCAATGATTAAATTTCAAAAATGGAAGTTAATATTCAAACACGAGGAAAAGTTACTTCCTCCATGCAATCAACTACTCTCTACAACGGGTAGACAGTCAAGCTCAAACTACGCCCTCGTGGATCAAAATCGCTAGGAGTTAGATAAAAATGTGGCCTTCTTTTCCGGCCGGCCAACAGCAAAATTTGTTATGTTTTGGGAATTGAATTCATTGAGTGATTATGTTATAGTTATAGTCTTCCATATCAGATAGGATGGAAATGAGCGGGTCTCAAGGAGTTGCGGCAGGCTGGACAAGTGAGGCTTTTTTTTCCCCACTAATCTATGCAATCTTTATGAAACAGATGTCGACAAGGAGTGGTCCTTGTGTACGTCTCTGTTATTCCCAGCAGGCATATCATGCACTCATCCTATTCGAAATTGGCTTATGTATTTGTGGATGTTTCTGGTTAAGCATTATAAACTACTGGCATGAGTTAGTCAAAATGATTGATATCCATAACTCTTTCTGCTGGTTGGAAGTGGGTGATTCTGCGCAAAAGAATTTTTCTACAGGCGATGAAGGCTATTGCGCTGAGAATGAGCAGGAAAATAGAAAGTCCAGCCATATACTGCCCAATCACTAGGGGGGAAGGATACATATACTCAAGCTTGATTGCAAATATTTTCATTGTATTTTTGTGGGTCACCTCAATGGTGGAGTTGAGATCTTCAGGGTGTTGAGCCTCTTTCAATTTGGCAACAAATCTGGCATTTTTTCGGTTGTATTTAAGATCAGGTGTAAAGATAGGTCCACTGAAGCTAAAGCAGGTATTTTGGTTAATTGCAGTAAAATTGTGGTATCCGCTGATCTTTTCTGTATCACTGTGAAGCGAACCATCTGCTTTTTAAAATCCAACACTCACCGTATAGAGAGTATTCGGTTCGAAATTAATAGGACAGAACAATATTTGGGTGATGTAAAAACTAGAAGCGTTGAATTAGGTGTAGTAATACTGCAATTATTGACTGGTGGTGAATGTTTGTTGGCTTTAGTTTATCTACTTGCTCACAAGGCTGCAATCTGCTCCGAGATATTCTCCCCCACAGTCGCAAAGAGTCTGGTTTTCGTACTGGAAACATTCAGCCTGATGTTGACAGTCGCATGCATCTATTTGCTGGAGGGCTCCATACGAGGTGATGATAAACGTCAGCAATAATAGGGAGGGCATATAAAGTTTCTAAAAATTAAAAAATTCCAATCATCATTATATTATCAAGTAGTTTATATCCGAATGTCCTCAGCTAGCCTTCTGCTTCTCCTTGTTGTATCAGCCTTCGCTATGTCGACATCCGATAGTGTCTCCAATACCTATGTAACCGAAATAATAATCCCTTTCGATATGCCGATGAGCGATCTTAGCATCGCAGCCAAGAACCAACTTTCGCGCAATGACTTCAAAACTAATTCTTTTTCCGGAGAAAACGTCACAGTCAGTAACCTTATTTACAAGAGCAGCTATAACGGAACTCAAAGAACAGTCGATCCTCCGTATTTATCTAATCATTTAGTGGATAATCCTCCAGACATGTCGTAACTGGCGATGCTCTCGATATGTTGATCACCTATCAAGCAGTCCTCCATCCCAAACTACCGACTCGCAAGACTGTTAATGGCTCTACCACTCTGAAAATATACCTGAACTACACAAAAGTAGCTATCTGATGAATCAGGAAATCGATACGGCGACAGGAGTCACATAATTTGAAAATTTGGCTATGTTTGTGGACCCTTCATCCTTCAAGATGACCTATTCTGGTAGTCCCACTGCTGCTGAAAAAAAAATATTAGATGGAATTAATAATGGTAGCAATGCTGGCAAAAGCATATGGCATTTGTTGAGAGACTAATAGTTCTCAAAGTAAGTGGTGCTTGAGTATTTCATTGACAATCTCCAGCAACAAAAACTTAGTCCCACTTACGACAGCACTTATGAGTATACATTTGAGGGGTTCAATATCACTTTCGATATGCGAACTGCCAAAGTGGAAAATGTTGAGCATGGAATTGCCAACATTCTGAAGGGTAGCATCAAGGGATTCACTAGCGAGGTGAAGGACAATACTATTATTATTCCGAAGGACAGTGACTATCACACACTGTATAGCGTTGGCTTTATCAGAAATTTCTTACAGTACAATATCGAACATAATACTCAATGGAGAAACTTCAAAGCTGACAGATCAAAATATATTAAGCAGGGCATTTCTTTCGGTTTTAGGTTGGTCGATCTAGAATATGTCCTTTAGGAAATCAGCTAGAAGCACAGCCAATATTATCTTGAGGACATACAGATTAACTGCAGTCCTTCATAGATTCGGTCGATCGGAATCGACGAGGTCAATGATTAAGCTAGTCTGAGATTAGATTGGGCATGCAAAGGAGTCCTCCTCAGCTAAAAGCCATATCCCGTCATCCTTGGTATATATTCATTGAGGTAGATTTCGATATAGGCCTGACTTACATAATTCAGCTCTTTTGCAGTAAAGGATATCTTTCAGTTCTCATAAAAAAGACCTACTTTGATAAAATTGACTTTAGACCTGTCGCAGACTTCTAAATTGTAAATACTAAGCTGGCTGAGTTCTATGCTAAGGAAATGATCGGCTCAATATTTGGCTACACAGTGGGAACAAACTTCCAAGTCAAAGGCAACAGTTCAAAGTTGGCTTTAAAATAAAATGAAGGAATATGGGTTGGATGATTGCTGATTTGTTTATTTTAAATATATTCAAATGAAACACCCCGAACAAGAGGAGGAGTTCAAGTTCGACAATATGTCCCGTGAGGATCTCAAAAAGATTGAAAAGTCTATGAAGAATCCTGAGTTCATGGGACTTCTGAATGAGTATATGGTCGAGATTTCTGACCCCAAAAATAAAAATGAATATGATGAATATCTAAGGCAGTTGGAGCGAGAAAAAGAGCTACCAAAGCATATGAAAATAGCTGAGATCAAGCCCAAATTTTGCTTTAGGACCTTCCTGGTGGCTCAAAAAAACAAAAAGCATGAGATGAAGTTTTTCATCAATATGTGCGAGAGTGAGTATTTGGAAAGACCAGGTTGCTAGCCTCACACGATGGAAGATGGAACTGTGGGTTACAGCTGGAAAGTTCCCAATTCCATGGGAAAAATAAGATACGACCAAGACAAGCGTACGGTTTCATTTATGTAGATGGTAACCCTTGCCAAGTTGTCGACATCGCTTTCCATCCAGACACCTACTTCTTTGCTGCCAAAAAGGAGTTCCAGGAAATGATGATCAACATCGCTTTAGAAGCAGCTGAAAGACAGTTGGGAGAACGAAAGGAAACCCTTTCACGAGATTATGTTATTTTAAAAAACTTAAAGTGCAAAGGTCATGATGGCAAACCAGCTTTGATGCCCATTAGATATATCGGTGGCAAGGCTTACAACAAGGGAGAAGGCCCAAATAACTAGCCAGAAAGAGATCTGGACGGAAAGGAGACAAAACTCCAAAGAGATATCAATAAGCAAAAAGATGAATATACAAAGGAATAGGCTGAGAAGAAGGCAAAAGAAGAAGCTGAACGAAAAGCCAAATAGGAAGAGGAAAAGTAATAAGAGCTTGAGGATCGACCTAAACTGGTGGAAGATCTTGAACAGGGAGTTCAACGCCCCAAGTACACCACCATTTTCACTTATCCTGTGGATTATGCTGAATTCATTGATAGCCCTTACACCAAAAGAAGGACAGTTCCGACTGTCTTCAACATCGAATTTAAAATCCCTCGAGTCGAATCTATGGAGTAAGTAGCTGGGCAGCAGCTGTAGATCAACGATAAAAAAATAGTTTTGAAAATTGGAGATAAATATTTCATTGATTTGGAGCTAGAGGAACTAAAGCTAAAGTACACCCTTGTAACTTCAAATGCCAAAGCTAAGTACGACAAGAAAAAGAAAAGTCTAAGAATTGTGATCCCCGTAGATCAGACAGTCAAGTATGAGCCTTAAGTAGTTGAAGAAGAGGTTAAGGAAACTCAAAATCAAAAAGTAGTGGAGGAAGAAACCTGGAAAAACAAAGTATTGGATTTCACAGAGCCTAGCGTCACTGTCAAGATGCTTGAGAGCAAGGAACAAGAATAGGAATAACTCAAACTTGTGGAATAAATTGATGAGGAAGATGTGATTGAAGAAGCTCAGCCAGCAAAGGTTGTTCAGGAAGAATAGTAGATATAGGAATAACCTTCTAAGCCAACTCAAAAAACATTCACAGTTAGCAACTATTACACCAAACCAAAAAAAGAACCTCAGAGCGGAGAATCTAGAAGAATCGGTCATTTGTTCCAATAAACATCTGATAAAGTGGTTTTAGTGATCCAGATGAAAAATTACAAAAAAGAGGATGTTCGCTTCTTGAATATCGCCAACAAAGAGTTCTTGATTTTATGGGATCAGAGCTCAAGAGGTGAGAAGATTATGTTCAAATGGGAACACTTAAAATTAAACGAGTCATGCCACTCTAAGATAGATAAAGTATAGGCTGTGTTTAGAGTTGGCTTTGTGGCGATCATGGTCCACAAAAAGGCCGAAGAAAAAGGTAAATTCTGGCAGAAATAAATTGTTTAGCAATAATGGCTCGAGGGATAGATTTAAGAAGAGCAACTAAGTCGATTTGAATCCTACTTTCTTGAAATGGAATAATAAGATAGAAAACTCAAATAAAATGCTCTTAGAGAAGAATAGGAAAGAAAGGCTATTGAAAAATAAGCGTATGATAAAAAATAGATCAAGTAGGCTATTGAATAAAGTACTGAAAAGACTAACGTCATAACAGAAACTCAGGTTCAACCCGAGAGCAAAACAAAAATTCAGTAGAAGAAAGTGTAAGCTTTGACTGTGAGTCCAGATTCCCTCTTTAAAAATCTTCAGCCCCAGTTCATAAACTTTTCGGCCTCATTTGTTTATGCTCTTGATTGAATATAATACCTTACTCATACGTCAAAGCTAATGCAATTCATAACTCCTTAAGGAGAGAAGAACATCAGATAGTTCCAGTACCGAGGACAAAACGTATCACTTTCTTACAACTATCTTTGGAGTCCTCTCGCTGAAAAGCTGCTTGTCTTCACTCCGAAGACTATTGCGCCAAACACATTGACTGTGGTTGGACTCCTTCTGCACACAGTAGCCACCATTCTGATCTGCCTACAGACTCCCTGGAATACAGACCTACCAAGATGGATGCTGTTCCTTTATGGCTTCTGTGTCTTTTGGTACCAGACTCTGGACAACATTGATGGAAAGCAAGCTCGTCGTCTTCAAAACTCGACAGCCTTAGGAATGATTATGGATCACGGATGTGATGCTTTGGGAGTGATATGCCTCACAGCTGGCATGTCCAGGGTAGTTTGCATGGATGATCCCACCTTGTTCTTGTGGGTTTTCATATCAGTTTAATTCAGCTTTTACATCAGCGCGTGGTGCCAATACTGGTCCAATGGTATCATGATTCTTGGCAAAGTCAACGGTGTAGATGATGGGATTCCAATCATTTGGGCATTCGGCTTCATTTCTTCCTTTATTGGTCAGTAGTACTGGAGGATACCTGTTACACTTTTCGGCCATACTCTTCTAGTCAACTAAATAATGGCCTACTCTATAATTGCAGCAACTTTTAGTAAGCTATCGTTTATCCAGTTCAAATATACTCTGTGGCGTCACAATCAGGAGACCACTTTACTAAAGAAGTAGGGAAAGCATTTAGAGATTTGATTCATACTGCTATGCTGGTTGCCACCTTATTTGCCATTAGCTTTTATAGCAACTTTGGGTAGAAGTATGTAGTTGGCATTTCCATTGGCCTGGCTTTCACGATGGCAAGAACAGTTTCAAATACTTTGGTGTGCTCAACTGCCAAAATGACCTTCAATCAGTTCAGCCCCTCGGTGCTTGTCTTTACTTTCGGCTATATAGGTACATTTTGCTTCATTTAGGTTATGTATTTTTGGGCCGAAGCCTTTGCAGTCCAGAATTTGTAGTTTATGGGATAGCTGCCTTTGCTGTAATCGAGTACTCTGTTTTTGTTGTGAGTATCTCCAACCAGATAGCAAACACTCTCAACATTCCCATCTTTTCAGTCTACAAGCCACAAAAAAACCGTCAATGATTGGGTATCTTCCTAATTCAATATCATATAAACTTACTTCCTGCTTTATAATTTACCGATGGACCTCTAAGCACTGGGCTTTGTGGTGCTCGTTAGTCTCATCATCGCAACAATCGGAGCTGTCTATATCGATATTTATCTATCAATGCTCTATCAATATGTACAAATGATGACACCCAGAGTCCGGTCGCCTTTTGGCTGATGACACCACCATTTGCGGTTGTGTACATCCTGCTATGGGTGAGCTATCTGAAAGCAGTCTGCACATAATCCGGACACCCGAATAAGTCAATAGTACGTCGCTCTAATATAGAACCGACATTTTACGACCTAACAGATAGAGGACTATATCAAAAGAACAGAGGCCATCAAAATAGCTAACAAATAACGCAGAAAAATGCGGAGTCGTTTAAGTATGGAGTATTTATCAGCTAATCTAGTCATGAGCAAATCAGATAAATGAAGGAAATGACATACTGCTAGAAGTGTGATGTCGTAAGACTGCCAAGAGTTCATCATTGCAAGCTATGCGACCGGTGCATTGAGAGGATGGATCATCACTGTCCCTGGGTGGGAAATTGTGTGGGGAGAGGTAACCACAAGTATTTTATTCTTTTCCTGCTGTATGCTTCAATAGGTTTGGCTGTGGTATGGATCAGTGTTGGAATTGATTTCCTTCAAGGGTGGCCTCTCATGTCCAAAAGCACTGTTAGCGTTGCGACAACTCTTGTGGGAATGGCTGCCTTGGCTGCTCTGATGTTGTTCCTGGCAATATTTGTTCTCTTTGTCACTCAAATGATGATGGCTAGCTACAACTATACTACCATTGAATCCTTCATCCCGGGAGTTGAAGACAAAGTAAATAACTGGATTATTTAGAGCCCTTTTGACACTGGAAACTGGAAACAAAACATGCGATAAATATTTGGTGATTCAATGTGGTTACTTCCTGTCGCCCCAAAGCTTCCATAGTATCAACCCGAAAGGATCTCTTTTAAAGAATCAGAAAATATTTATAGGCCTCCATAATAGTACAATAAAGATATTGCGGCCCAAAGGTGATTTTGTAAGAACTATCATTTTATATATCAAGATCATTATTGCTTCTTTTTTCTTAAGTCTTATTTCTGTTCAGCATTTTTGTCAGTTTGGGGAGAGGCAGTAAGGGCCATGGAAAGGCCGAGAAAAGTGATCAATTTGATCAGCTAAGAATATTAGAAGAGGTACATCCATGGTATCTCTGCTGGTGAAAGATATTGTGTGAGCTTGAACAGCAAAAGGCAGATACCAGATGACTAGCTTGAGGCTGTAATAGACAACCATCATCGATCCTCCTACTTTAGTTATAAACAAAACCAATAGTCCCATGACAATCAGATAGTAGAAATCGATCCAATAGAAGTAGTCTAGGAGTCCTTCAATCTATGTACTTTCATAGATACATATCTGGCTGGTGGCAAATCAAGAATCCTTTTGAAGTAGAGCATATTTCGGAAGTTATCGTATTTCTGCATGTAAAGGACATGTGTCGGCTATCGATTGATATATGTGTCCATGGCAAGCATAGCAATAAATCCGAATACTAACAGTCTGCCAACTATCCTCAGAATTGCTCTTGGCTGCATTATTAATAATAATAGAGTATCTATGGAATCAGTTGAACAGACGGCCCCACCAGCTCTTCTTGCCAGGCTCTTCTTTCTTAATCTTTTATTCGACAGAGGGATAGGTCAGATTTAGGTAACTGAATAAAAATAAAAGTACAAGATGTCGAAGAATATGGGGCGAGTAGAAATGGGCTCCAGGCTGCCAGGAAGGTCGATGATGGGAATCGTGGAGATTTCCTCCAAACTTAGAGGGCATTCCTTTGGATTTTAGAGGATCAGTTTCTCAAGAGTAATAGTGCTGAGGTCATTCTACTATTTTCTCTCGTTGATGCTGACTTATCCCACACGTTTGTTGAGATCTTCTCGCTTGCTTTATTCAGACTCGAAATTTCGAATGGTGCATTTACACTTACTTACTCTTGTACTCTTTTGGAGTGATTCCAGAGATATCAAAGAGCCGATGAATCCGTCATTTATCGATTAATTCATCTCTTCTTTCGAGATGAGAATTTTGATGCATCTTTCACATTCTGACCACAGCCCATAAGCCTCCCTCAGTTTATTATTGTTGAAGTAGACCTGACCAACGAACATCAGGCGCATGGTTCTCAGGTAGAAGATCTTGGCATCAATAACTTGAACCTCCTCAATGTCAAAAGTATTGCTGATTTCACCTTTTTGCTTGGAAATGTCTGCCAGTTCCTGGAAAAGAGTCATTGTGGCAGTCAACAGTTTTGCAATTGTTTGAGGGCTGCTCTTTCTTCCTCGGTTCATATCATGTGACCATTTGAAAACAATCAGATTTCTATCAATAAAGATGTTCATTTTGACTTCAACAAACAGAAGTGTGACTTTCTTCAAGATCTCAAGCTCCCCATGAGTGTATTTTTATTTCTGAATTATTATTTTTATACCTTCTTGGAGTCCTCTCTTTCTGAAGTGCATAGTTTGATAGCTTCATCGACTTGAAGTACCAACTCACTGAAAAGAGATAAGAGTTGTTCGTAGAGTTTATCGTCTTCCATTTGATTCAGCCATTTTTCCTTGAACTACTTGAGATTGCTTTGAGCAAGCTATACTTTAGCTTTTTGTTTGACAATGGACTCTTCTTTGATAGGATATCGTTCCTTTCCGAAGTAGACCTCGCCTTGGTTCTCTGTGAGCTTTATGTTGCTCATCCACTTTTAGGCCATAGACTATATTGAAGCATATCTACGTCCATGAGGTTGGAAAGAGTATCATCACCTCCCTTCCTAAGCTCTACTATCTAAGTGATTGACAGCTCTTTGCCTTTGCTGATCTTGAAATTGCAGAACTTAATTGTTTGCTAAATCTGATCCACTTTCTCTTTGAAGACCTTCTAGCTCAGAGAGTCGCTGACTTTGGCAAGATCCTACATCAAAAGTCACATACTGGCAATATTTCACGGCAAGCGATTAGTTTGCTTTGAGCAATGCTCCATCTTTGACGCTCAAACTATAGAGAACCCTAGAGGAATAATACATATGCTTGGGCTTCTAGCTGAGTCACATGGTCACTCTTTTCCTTGCAAACGGTCTCAAGCTTTTTCGCCCACTCAACTGCTTTCGCTAATTTCTTGATCGAGTAAAAGCGGGCTCTTGATTTTTGAGATGCCTTTCGATTTGCTGAAAACTTTGTTTCGTTGGCAAATGCCCAATTCTTTTCAGCATTAAAGAGCAGGACTTGAAGAATTTTGCTGTCATCAGGTTTTTCTTTTAAGATATCTTTGCGAATGAACTTCATTTTGGTGCCGAATTTGACTCCCATCGCTTGCCTGAGTTTGAGAACTTTGTGAGAACAATAGTGACGGTAGCGCGAGTAGTCACCATTCTTGAGGCCGTAGCTATTTTGGGCAGTTTTAGTGAGCAGGAAGACTAGATAGGAAACTGAATACTGCTAAATTTTCCGAAGTTGGTAGGCTCCTTGTTTTCCACAATTTACTCCTCCATTATTATTGATGAAATTATATATCTTGATACACGTGCAGACAAACAATTTTACTGCGTTGCATATCGAATAATGAGTGAAAGTGAGCTGTGTTGAGTTTTTAGACGGGTTTTAAGTATTTGTTGATATTTGGATATATCGATGGAAAGCAAGCGCAAGACTCTGCCGATCACGATGGGGGACATCAACGACAAAAACATCAACATTCTTCGAAAGCTTAACTTTGACACCCTTCCTGTCAAGTATTCTACTGGCCTGTATATGAAGATTGCTACTCAATACACACAATTTTCAAAGTTAGCATTTTACAATGACATCGTCATTGGAGCTTACACTGTCAGACTGGAGGACTATAAGGAGCAACTGCATGCCTATATCCTGACTTTTGTTGTTCTGGAGCCTTACCGGAAATATGGCATCGGCCGACAAATGATGAACCATCTGGAGAAAGAACTAGCTGAAAAATCAGAAGCAAAGGGCATCTATCTTCACATGCACGTGGTTAACCAGGTAGGTCAAAAATTTTACCTGTCGTGCGGGTTCGAAGTTGATGAGCGACTTGATAACTATTACACGGATCTGGAGGAACCTCATTGCTTGATTTTAAGAAAAGAAGTCAAGAGAGAAGCCAAGCTAGTGGAAAATGAATGATTTACGTTGTTAAATAGTAGTTTATTAGGACTACTTAAGTATTCAAAAATTCAAACTATAATCCTCTCTATCAAACTTAGAACAATAAAATTGCTGAAATGCCAATAAAAGTTTCTTTTATCAAACCTTTAAAGAGGAAAACATAGTCCAGCGTAATTAAAATGGAGAAAGGCATCTCTTTCTTTTATGTAATGCTGTTTAAAATTGAATCTGAATAGGGTTTTACACGCCCCTTCCCAAATCTTACAGGATATCACAAAGAACTTTTGCTTCAATAGAAAACAGTCTGTCCTGGCTGGGAAAAGTAGTCTTGTTTGATAATTTTCCAGAAGCTTGATTTCCGGAGGCTGGTTTTCTTTGGTATTCCAAAGGTGGTCGATTTAAATAGGGAAATGCTATGAACGATATCATTTAAATTTTGTCATGAAAGTTAGCACTTTCGCACTGTTCGCAGTTGCTCTATTTGCCCTTATTGGGCTAGTTCACACGGAAATTAGCCTCGTAACATGTAAAAAATCTTCAGCTGACAAAGCCTCTTGCCTTTAGTGCCGAGACTTCTATCATCTCTATGAAGGTCAATGCTATATCAACATTCTCGGATGTTAAAACTATGTCTTCGGAAATATTTGCCGAAAATGTGCCAAGGGCTTCATCTTGGTTAACAATTAGTGCTGTGACAAAGCTTGCATGCACCGCGTTTACAATGAGGAGCATCACTAATCATAGATAGCACTAAACAAGGAGGAAGTCCTCAGAAAGGCATAAGTTGACGGTCTAGAGAGGTCCATTGCCATTATTGCCAAAAATTCTATCAAAACCAATGAAGAGTACGAGATATTGACCACAAAAAGCCAGCGGTATAATAAGGTGTTCAGATATTTCGTTAATTTGGATATTGAAGGCAAAATTTACACTGCCATCACTGACTATAACATCGTCACCGGAGAGTCTCAATTTGTCACAATTGCTCTTCAGGGCGAAGAACTTCCTGATGAGATCGTCTTGACCGTAGAAAACATCCATGCCAATAAGATATTCGAACAAGGATACAAGTTCATCTATGAAAAGTATGGACTTGAGCTCTACGAATACGAGTTTTCAAGGATGTCTGTTGTTAAGTTCGGCAGATCCACCGAAATAAAGTGTGTTTTCATCGGAACTAAAGTTCTCCTGGTTGCTGTCATGGTCAGCGAAACTCAGGAGCCATACGTCTTGTGGAAGGAAGAAAAGACCAACGTTTAAGAGGTCCGAGTGTATATTGAAAGCCTCAAGAAGATTGAACAAGTCAAAAAAGAGTACAACTTCAGAGAAGTATTTAAGTTCGTTCTTTCAGAGAAGCAGTACAACGAAGCTGATGTTGAAATAGTTGAAATAACTCCAGTTTCTCAGGAAGAGTACATCTTCATCATCTACCACCGCAGATATAGATACAGATTCAGAATCAGAGGAAGGTACGATACCACCACCAAATCTGTCTAGGTTAAGAAGGTTGAAGAAGTCTTCAGTGATAAACTTCAGGATATCAAGGAGCCTGAACAACCCGAGGTCAGAGTCATCACCAAGGATTCTCTCACCAAGAATGTTGAAGCTAAGGAAGCATTTGACTATTTGTATAAAATCAGACCCACCTTCAGACAAAATTTGGTGGAAAGCATCAAGGTCGAAGAAAGTGATAACATCAAGAAAATGTTCATCATTACAAAGAAAGAAGGAAAGGACTATCGACTGATAGTTCTCAAAGACAATGAATCAGGAGAACTTCAGCTCATTGATGAGGGAGAAATCGTTGTATCCAAGCCAACTGCTACTGTTGTTCAGGAAAACAACGATGGAACAAAAACAGTCACCACCAACAAAATTGAGTCGAATATCCAAGTTAAAGTAGTTGTGGACACTCTCAAACATAATGGCATCAAGATCAGCTCTGAATAAATTGAGAGCCTTCAATATACTGAAGGTCCCAAATTCATTGAATACGTGGTGGTTCTGAAGGACAGCAATGGGAATCCCACGAAGCAAGTTACCATCACTCAGGACAAGGTTACCAAGCAAACATCCATCATTGACTTCACAACTCTTGAGGCTGAGGTCAAGTATATCAAGCCTGTTGACTATCCCACCGTCACCATTCCAGCCAGCGAGTACTATACTCCAGAAATCAAAGAGTTGATTTCCAAAATCGATAGTCAAGTATAAAATTTCCAGTTCACCAACGTCAAAAGAATTTAAGTGACCAGCACTACCACCTCCAAGAAATACACCATGATCGTTGAGAGCTAGAAGGGAAAACCTTTGAAGGTGGAAGCTGTGCAGGTCAATGGTGAAAGTGCAGTGGAAGTGATCAAGGTCCAGCCATACGTCCTGGTCCCTACATCTATTACAACCAAGACAGAGATCAAGACTGTAAAACAAGTGACTGAAACTGGTGTAAAGATCGAATACACCAACAACAAGACTGTCCTGACCACCAGCCAAAATATCAAGATCGCTGTTGCTGAGATTGTTAATTCTCAACCTGAACTGGAGGGATATGAGGTTGTCAGCAGCCAGACCAAGGATTATGTTCAGAACCAATAACAGATTTTGATCATGACCAACGGCCAAAAGTCCGTTCAGGTAGTTGGACATATCGATACCAAGACTCTTCGCTACGTCACTATTGAAACCAGGGAGATTCCTGTTTCTGTGACCTATCCCATCGTCACTCAGAACACAATTCCTGCCGATCTCTATCCAATAATCATCGCCAAGAATGAACATCTCCAACAGACCGAAGTCGTTCTTGTTTAGCAGTACAAAATTTTCAAGAACAAGGTTCCCAAAACTACCACTGTCGATATCTTTGAGACTGTCTAAGTGATTACCTACAGCTATGTGATCGGAGAAAAAAGTTTTGTGGCTGTGGTCCAGTACGACAAAAACAACAAGGATGTTAGCGTTATTGAGGTCAATCCCATCGTTTTCACCACTCCAATAAAGATCGATCAGGTCAACATTGATGGGAGGGTCATCACCACCACCAACAGTATATAAGAAATTGTCAGGATCAATAGCAATACTGAAACAGTAGTTGATACAATTGTGAAAGAATACCCTTCATTAAAGGGCTTTCCTATTACCGACGTCACTCTGGTGGAAAGTGACTTCAGCGATATATTCGAGATCACTTATAAGGGAGAGACAGGTGAGATTACTGTTACAGTTCGTTCTGACAAGGATGGAAATGTAGTCACTATTGACGATGTTGAGTCTACAGAGTAAGGAATTGAGGATGTGATGCAAATCGTGACTGTCCCTCAGGTGACCGTTGATGAGAGCCATTACAGCAAGCCCGAAATCCAGAAAATTGTTACAGTTATAACTAAAAGCCAAGTCACTGTTGACAAAATTACCAAGGTCGTCACTGAAACTGCCTCCAACTATGTGACCTACACCATGGAAGTTGTCAGCAATGATAAGCCTTACCAGGTGGTTGTTATCGATAATGGAAGTACTCAAGAAGTGGTCGCTGTCAGACCAATCGAAGAAGGGCCCACTCATGTGTTCGTTCCTCTTCCCTACAAGCCAGTTGTCATTAAAGAAGTTGACTCCAACGGAAACACAATCATCAAGACAAACGATGCCACTTATATCGAATCGAGAGAAGATATTCAAGTGATTGTTAAGAAGATCAAAAACTTAAACGTTGATGTCCTAGAGTGGAAAGTTGATTCCGTTGTCGAAGTTGACTATGAAACCATAGAAGCTGTGACTATTGTCCTTGTTGACCCCAAGACTGAAGATGCTGTCACCACTACTGTCATTTTCGAGAAGGAAACTCAATCTGTCAAAGTCATCTCCACTGAAACTATCCAGACCACCACAACCACCACATAAAAAACATAAACTTACTACGGAAATGTCAAACCTGCTGTCATTCCCGTCACTACCATTCCTCAAGTTGCTATTCCTGTCATAATAAAAACCGATAAGGTTTTGGGAAATGTCGTCACCATTGTCCAAACCCACGACTCAACTTGGACTGATGTTGTCCCTGAATGGATCGAGATCAAGCAAATCAGCACCACTATCACCCAATATACTATTGTGATGACCACAGAAGATACCAAGAAGCAAGTTGTGGTCATTGTAGACTCTTAAGCTCAGGAGCCTCAGGTTGTTGTCATCACTCCTGTCAAGCCTGACGTTAAGCCTTACTATGTCACTGAAATTGAAGGATAAAACGGTGTGACTATTGTTGAGTCCAACCAAGTTGACCAGATTACTGTCAGCCATCCTGAAGTCAAGGATGTCCTTCAGTATGCCAACGAATGGTTGAATATTCCCACTGACTGGACTGAAGTTGACTTTGTAAAGGTTGTTCCTTCTTCCGTCTCAGGAGGCAACACTGTCGTTACCATCAACACCCAGAGTGAAACTGAAAGCCAGACCATCAAGGTTAGCTTCAACCCAACTGACAACACGATGAAAGTTATTGATTTTGAAACCAAGCCATTCGAAATCGTTTTTGCTCCTAATGATCCCATCATCAAGGTCGACATCACCCAAGAACCCGAAGTTGTCAAGGGCTACATTGATCTGATCGACAGCTCTGAAGAATCAGAAGTTTCTGTTAAGGAGGTAGTTTCAATTCAGAAATAAGTCAACTTCTACTACGAAAAGATTTACGTTGATTTTATCACCAAGGAAAACAATAAAAAAACTGTGACTATCATCTCCAGGCCCGACGAAAAGCCTGTAATTGTCAATATCGAGGGTCAAACTGGAGCTGGATAAACTGTCGAATCTGGATAAGAAGTTTAAACTATTGATTCAAATGGAAATCAAGTCGTTGAGCTTACTGGTGAGAATACTGTCTTGAGCAAGGTCGAAACCAAGATTTCATACGAAACTGTAATTAATATAGACTCCACTCTGGTAACCTATAAGCCCATTTCTGGCAAGACCATTGACTACGGAACAGTCAAGGAAGTTTTACTGATCTTCAAAGATACCAAGTCTACCAAGAAAGTCGAGACGGTAGTCATTTATGACAAAAGCACCAACAAAGGAGAAGTTGTCACCATCCAGCCTGTTCCTCTTCAATATGGAGAGGAAGAAGGTGAAGAAGTATTCCCTGTTGGATAAGGAGCTGGATAAGAAGGAGTCACTCCTACTGTCGAAGGAGAGGCTAGTCAGTAAACTGAGATTTCCATTAGTGTGAGACCTACTATTACTGTTCCTCAGATTTTGATTCCGGAGGTTGTCAAGACAGACAAAGAGCTTGGAAATGTAGTGGAAAACATCCAACAATCTGACCCTATTTACCAGACCATCCTTCCCAATTCAGTTCAAGTGGAGACTGTCAGCAAAACTATCAAGAAATATGTGTCAGTTGTAGAAGTTGAGGGAGTAAAGAAGCAAATTGTTGTCCTTGTCAATGGAGAAACAGGATAAATCAAGCCTATTTCCACCACTGAAATTCCCAAATAAATCATCTAGATCTACATCAAACAGATCACCACTCCCACTGGTGAGGTTGTCTACAGTTCCAACAATATCGCCAAACTTACAACCAAATTCAATGATATCAAGTTTGTCATCCCCGAACTCCAAGTATTGGTGCCTGGAATTAACACTGAAGCCATCAATGTGGCTGTCATTCCCAGAGATTCAGTCAACAGCTACACCATTTAGACTGTCAAGGGTGAAAAGAAAGTGACTGTTGAGATCAACTATTAGGTTGCCACCAACCGAACCTATGTCATTGACTACAAGGAGGAGCCCATTCATGTCATCATGCCAGTTAAACCCACCTTCTAACCTCAAGTGCTGACTCCTACTGATAAACTGACTTACACTGATATTCTTCAGTAAAGCGGACAGCCCGACCTTACCACCGTTCTCAACATCCTCAGCTCAGAAACTGTCACTCATTCTCTTTACAAGGAGACTATCCTGAAGGTTCAGCTTCTCAACAATGTTTCCTACGTCAAGCTCATTCAGGAGGACGGATAAACAACTCCTGTTGTAGTTGAAGTATCTCCTGCTCCATAAGAACCTTCTGAGGAAGAAAGTGAACCTGCAGGTGAGTTTGGTGGATAGATTGTTTCTGGCATTCCTGGAGAGTC
>Ga0100402_1003345_pt1 | contig 17473 bp, 15 predicted proteins | sample CryGeyme20150102_FD_80419 | JGI IMG/M metagenome (GOLD analysis project Ga0100402, IMG submission 80419) | Groundwater microbial communities from Crystal Geyser aquifers in Utah, USA - Crystal Geyser metaG 2015-0102 | ecosystem: Environmental > Aquatic > Deep subsurface > Groundwater | place...
TAAGGAAGCAATGGTTTTGACGTTGGCGGCGCAAATGGGGACGTTGCCATTAAGCCTGTATTTATTTCAGCTGTTACCGTTACATTCATTGCTGGTGAATGTAACGGTGGTCCCGTTGTTGCCGGTGGCAATTATGTTGGCTTGTGCTAGTTTGGGTGTTGGAGTTGTTTTCCCGTTAGTGGGGAGATTGATTGCTGTTGTAACAAGTGTGATTTTGAAGTTAATTTTAGTTGTTGTGGCGACTTTTGCCGATTTAAAGTTTTTAGTTTGGGAGTTTGATGTAAGGACAGCGCAAATAGCCGCACTGGTGTGCGGGGTTGGTGTGATTTGGTTGGGTATTAGCGTTTTAAGACAAGAGGGATTGTGAGGCGGTGTGTGTCTAGGGCGGTTACTTTTTTGTTTATGAGGTTTTTGAGAGCGTCTTGGATAATTGGGGCGTCGTTTAAGTGTCCGCCCATAGTTTTCGTGATATTGTTGGTGAGAGTTGTTTGAATTTCTGCTTCTTTGGGGGCTAACATTGTTTTATAATATTGATTGGCGGTAAGTTCGTTGTATTTTTCATCTACTAGTCTTAATTCGTCAATTCGCTGTTCGGTAGCTGGTCTAGTTTGGAGGTTGGCGAGGCGTTTGACGAGGCTGGTATCGTAGGCTTCGTTGTTATGGTCATCAAATTCATCGGCTCTAAAATCGATTGTTTCGGTTAGACCTAGTAGACCTTTTTCGTCTTCGGTAATTTGGGTTTTTTGGTTGGTGAGGGCGGCAAAGTTGTCGTCTAGTTCGTCGATTTCGTCGGTTGTGTCTTGATGAAGGCCGTTATGGACACGGTTTTGGGCGCCATGGGTTTTGGTTTGCATTTCACTGGTTTTGGCGGCTTTGTAGGCCATGTACATGATGCTAAAGTGAGTGAGTTCATCTTGAAGAGTGGGATTCCTTAGTTCTGTGTCGATTTCGTGGTTGATTTGGCTATTTAAGGGGCTTTCGGTTTCGATGCCATCGAGAACATTTTGCAGTTCTTCCATTTCGTTGATTTTTTGTTGGAGTTCTTTGGCTTGTTCGGGGTTTTCGACTTTGTCTAGCAGGTCGAGGGCGTCGGTGTAGCTGGTTTTGGCTTTTTCGTATTTGCCTTCGTTTTCGTAGTTTTCGCCTTTGTTGGTGAGCTCTTCGGTTTCGTCGGCGTATATTTCGAGGGCGTTGGTTTTGAGTTGGTTTTTGGTGCGAATTTGATTAAGAAGATCTTTGGTTTTAACGCCGGTAATTGGGTCGTCTAAATAAGTTTTGCCTAATTTTTTGACAAGTTTGATTCGCTCTTCGAGGTCGGCTTCGTCAAATTTTTGTTTGGATTTTTTTTGTTCGGCGGCTGGCAGTTCTTTAAAGTCGGGGCTGTCGGTGATTTGTTGAAAAAGGTTGTAGATTTGTTTGCGTTCCGGTTTGTCGAGGTCGCTGCGGGTAAGGAATTTGGTTTTGTCTTTGAGCGTTAGTTCTTGGTTGAACCATTCTGTATAGGCATCGGCACTTTTTGGTGAGAGAAGGCCGTTTTCGACCATGTCATTTACTTTTTGGGTGAATTCTGTGTCTTTTGTTTCAATGTCGGTTGTAATTTGAGTTATTAATTCTGTGCGTTTTTCGAAATCGGCATTTTTGAATTTGCTTTGATATTCTTTTTGAATTGGTTTTGTTAATTTTAGAAATTGATCAACGTTAGCTTGGCGTTTTTCATGAGTTTGTTCTAGGTAATCGTTGTCCGGCTTTTCAAGGACTGCTGTTTTTTGTTCTAAGCTAAGGGTGCGATACCATTTAAGGTAAGCCTTTTTGCCTTCATCGTTAATGAGACCATAGCCTTTGTATTCTTTGTATTTGTCGAGTTTATTGGTGTATTTGGTGTCTAATGTTAGTTGTTCTTTGTCTTGGTGTTTTTCAATAGTGCGATCTTGAAGTAGTTGTAGGCGTTCGTGGGTAAAGAGATTATTCCATTCAAAATGTTCTAATATTTTTGGATTGATATCTTTGGACAATCTTGCGGTGGTTTTGGCGTCGTTAATTGTGCGGTCGGCATTTAGGTACCAAGCTGCCAGGTCGGCGTTTTCGGTGCGGGGGAGGTGATTTGCAATACCGTCTAAATCTTTTTTGCTGAGGATGTTGTCATGAGGGGCGTATTTATTATTGATCAGATTGATTATTTGACGACGAATTTGGCCAATTTTTTCTGCTTTTTCTTGGTCTGTTAGTAGGGGGAAGTTGTTAATTTTGTCAGTTAAGTGCAGATTTTCTTTTTTGTCTAATTCTTGAAAAGCCTGAAAGGCCTTGTCGTGGCTGTTGGGGCGTAGATTTTGTTCCAGTTGTTTTAGTCGTAATTGGCGCGCGTCAATGCCTAGGTTTTTGAATAAGTCTAATTCTTTTTGTTGTTGGGCTTTGGTTAGTGATTGCCAGTTTTTACTTTTTTGAAGGGTGGTAAAATCTTTACCGGTTTGATCTAAAGCTTTAAGAAGAGTGGCGCGCTTTGTGCGACCTTTGGCTTTAAATTCTTCTAAAAGTTCACGCGGGACGTTGCGCTGGTCGCCAAAAATTTTGTAGAGTTCGCTAAATTGGCTTTGGTAATTGTTAATTAGTTTATCCAAATTGCGGAGAACGTCTACTTGGTCGTCGATATCTTTGTTTTGAAATTTGAGTTTGTGTTGCTCAAAAGTGGTTCCTTCGTTTTTATCGGTTGCAAAAATGTCTTCTAGACCTGTTAGGCGGCTTTGCCATTGGCGGAAGTAGTTGGTGCGTTCGTTGATTTCTTTGAGGACGTTTTCGAGTTCTTTAGGGTCAACGTTGCGTTTGTTGATTTTGGTTTCGAGGCGATTTTGGACGTCTGTACTTAGTTGGCCGCCGGATTCTTTTAAAAGATTACGAATTTCGAGAGTTTGTTTTGCTGTTTTTTCTTCAGTTTCTTTTTTGTCTCGGTCAAATTCGTTTATGATCGTGTTTTGTCCTTCACGTGAACGTCCCTTTAGGTCGTTGAGTAGACTCTCTTGGGGTGATTTTTTGAATCTGATTAAGCGGTTTTCTTTAATAATGGCTGTTTATTAAATTGATGTATAAAGTAGCAATTTTTTGTGCGTATGCAAGGGGAGATGTAAATTCCTTGCAAAGTGGGGCTAATTGTTTTAAAAATACTAAGCAATAATTAATCGTTTGGAATGCGCATTGATCTCAGTAGAATTTTATTTGGTTTAGTAATTGGTGGGTTATTAACACTGATTGCCTTTTTTGCTTTTTTTGATTTTTCGGTGATCGACAATGCTGGTGATGATCCACTTTTAGGGGCGGATTATTTGCGGTTACAAGCAGACTATAAGGATGGTTTGGCAAAGCGGAAAATAGGCAAAGATGATGCGCCGATTAAAATGACTTTATATACAGATTTTGCGTGTGAAGGGTGTCGAGATTTTTATCAACAAGTTTTGCCATGGTTGCGCTATTCAATGATTGAAGATGGTATTGTTAATTTGGAAGTGAAATTTTATCCGGTTTTAAGTCAGCATCCGGAGTCTTTGGTGGCGTCACAAGCGGCATTGTGTGCAGCGGAGCAAAGTGATTTTTATACATATCATAATTTGCTTTTTGACAATCAAGATAACTGGAAGCAAAATGTAGCTTTGGATGATTATTTAATCGATTTAGCCAGCCGTAATCGTTATAAAGAAACGGTCTTTAGAAAGTGTTTATTAAGCGGTAAATATGAGCAATTTGTTAAGCTGGAGTTGTCGGATGCAATTGGAAAGGGGATAAAAGGAGCACCTACAGCTGTTTTGCAGAAAGATGATAAAGTGAAAATTATTGAGGGTGGTGTAAGTGCAAAATTATACGAGCAAGCAATAAATGCTCTTTTGGAAGATCCTAAAGAAGAAACTAAGGAAGAGGCTAAAGATGAGCCGGCTGCTTAAAACCCTCGCTTAATGCGGCGTGCGGATTCAATAATATAGTTGATCCAATATTTGAAGTTGAGGGGGTGATCTTGGCAGTGGAGGAGGTCGTATTGTTCGCCGCCAAAGCCTTTTTTAAAGCGGGTAATACCGTAAAAAGGGTGTTTTGTGGCGCCTTCGGGGGCGATTCCCCAAAAATTGTAGTATTTGAGGCCACGGCTGTGGGCATCTTGAATTGCTTGCCATTGGATGGCGTAGGTTGCCGGAATTTTTTGGTATTGTTCGTCGAGAATGGAAGCGCCATGACGGTAGATGGCAGTATCGCCATAAAAGAACACCACGGAGGCAGCAATAATTTTGTTGTCGTAGTGGGCGTTGTAGATGGTGACGTTATCTGGGGCAAAGGCGTTAAATTCTGTTTGCAGGTATTTAAGGGAGAATGGTGTGAAATGGTGGCGGACAGAAGTGATTTTGAGTAGTTCGTGGACTTTATTAAGATCGGCCGGGTTGGTGGAGCTGGTGATTTTAACGCCGTCGCGATCGGCTCTACGGATGAGATTGCGATGGTTTTGGCGCATTTCTTTAAAGAGGGCGTCTGGTTCTTTATTTAATGGGAGCACCCAAGTGGTTTCGGCAATCATGTGCATGGGGGCTTGTCTGTATTGATTTTGTTTGAAAATTGCTTTGTTTGTTTCGTTATCTTCCCAAAACGGACTTATGCGAATGAAATTGACTTTATCTTGGTTGGCACGTTGTTTTAAAAAGGTGTGCAGCGCCTTAAATGCTTCCGTACGATCTTTTTCGGGCAGAATTGGTCCGTAGGGTAGATAATAGAATCGCCCCCGCTTAGCGTTGATTACAGCTACTAGGCTGCCACCTATCAATTTGTTGTTTTTATCTGAAATGCCTACAAAAAATGCGTCATCGCCATAGTTGCGCATAAACTCGGCGTATTGCCAGGATTGTACAAATAGTTGTGGGTCTTGTTGGGCGTGAAACTGTTGCCAGATTGTTTGATTGGTGATTTGTGAGGCTTGAAACATGTGTGTAATAAGATTCTGTTTTTTAAGATAATGTAATTAGAATTGTTTGGCAATGCAGGTCATCAACTCTTGACTAATGTATGGAGGCTTGTTTAAATGGCTGAGCTTATTATTTGATGTATTATTATGGCTGGATTATCGGAAGTGCAAATGTGTGATCTTTATGCAGTTGAGGAAGGTAATGGTGAAATTCCAACTGTTGATAGAAAATTAGCGGAAGGTGGACGAAGGTAGAGGGAGTAGCTGTTGAGATTGCTGCTATGGCTAATGGTGTAGTGGTTGATGCCGCTGAAAAGCAAGAAGTGTAAATGTAGATACTGTATTTGGCCCTAGGTAGTTTCTATTGCCTGGGGCTTTTTTATATGTTACTATGGCTGGATTTATAATTTAATTATTGCCACATGGCAGAAACAACAACAAATGAATTACCTACTTTGGAAGCTTTAAGTGATTTAGGGAGAGTGGGAGATGTGACTCGTGCAACTATTGATGGTACAAATGTGGCTATTATTAAAGTTCTTGGTACTGGTTTTGATGGTCAACAAATGACATATACTGTTCAGGTAGGTGAGGGGAAGGGAAGTGCAGTTTATAATCATGGAATTATTGCGGTGACTGGTAAGATTGCTCCAGCTATAAGAAAAGCTTTAGCAGCCTAATTCCCTACAATCCTAATTATCTCCTCAGCCTGTATGGCAGTAATGCCAATGTGGGTGGGGAGATTTATTATATGTTGGCTTAGTTTTTCGGCTTTGGGGCAGGTGTTGGTGTGGTAGCCGCATTGTATGGGGTCGGCGTCTTTGGGGCCGATGGCTTGGGTGTACCAGTCGCCGAGGATGATGCCGGTTTGTTTGGTTTTTTTGAAGAGGTCTTTTGGGTTTGGGGTTTGGATGGGGTAGCGAAGGTAGCTGGTGCCGGTGGGGAAATTTTGATGGAAGGCTTGTTCGTAGAGGGTGGCGATTTTTTGGCGGTGTTCAATAAATTGGGGTAATTTTTGCCATTGGTGGAGAAGTTGGCGGGCGAGGACGTTGGCGAGGGTGTAGGTTGGGACTTCGCCTTGAGCTTTTTTTTCGCGGTTGGTTAAAATGGTGGGAAGGAGTTTTAGTTTACGGCCGGTGTATAAAATTATTTTGCCTAAGTTGGCGAAACTATAGATAGGTTTGGCGAGAAAAAAGAAAATTGGTTGGAGGAGATTTTGGAGGACGAGTTTGAAGGGTGAAGTGGCAAATTTTTGGTTATTTAGGGTGTTAATTACGGTTTTATTGTTGGTGATGAGGGCGCCGCCGCGGCTGGCGCTTATTACTTTGTCGCTGCCAAAGCTGAGGATAGCGCTGTCACCAAAAGTGCCGACTTCTTGGTTGTTGTGTTTGGCGCCGAGGCTGTGGGCTAGGTCTTCGATTAGAATAAGATTGTGTTCTTTGGCGATTTTGCTGATGGCATTTAGATCGGCGGGGATGCCGAAGGTGTGTTGGACAATGATCGCTTTGGTTTGGGGGGTAATGACGGCGTTTAGATCGGTGGGGTTGATGTTGTATTGATCATTAATATCGACATAAACGGGGACGAGGTTTGTGCGAATGATGGCATGGGGGACAACGCTGCAGGTGAAGCCTTGGATAATAATTTCACTGCCGGAGGGTAAGTTGTAGGCTTGTAGAAGTTGGTGAAGGGCGTTGCGGCCGCTATCGAATAAGAAGCATTCTTGATTAAAGTGGTTGCCGATGGTGATGGCTAACTGTTTTTGTGCTTTGCCGGTACGTAAAGCTGGCCAATGCCATGGCATTAAGAGTTTTACTGCTAGCCAAAAATCGTCGATTTGGATGTTGGGGGCGAAACTGGTAAAAATCATGATTGGGGCTGTTTAAGAGCTGTTTTTAGAGATTGGGGGACGCGGTTTGCGAGTAGAATTGCGTCACCCGGTTGAATTTTTTGGAGAACGATTGGGGTAACGTCTTTTAGGTTTTCGATGTAGGTGAAATTGGTGGTAGGATCTGTATTTAGTGCTTGTGCGGCTTTGGTAAAATGTTGAAAAGTTGTGTGGCGTGTAACAAAGCAGTGGATGTTGTGTTTGATAATTAGTTCGGCGATCGCTTTGTGGGCTTGGTAGCTTTCTTTGCCTAATTCGAGCATGCCGAGGGTAACGATGAATTTATTGGCGGCGGTTTGTTGAGATAGGTAATTGAGGGCGGCTTGAAGGCCGCTGGGATTAGCGTTGTAGCTGTCGTCGATGACGGTGATGTTGTTGGCGGTTTGGTATGTTTTGATGGTGTTGTCTGCCAATGTTAGATTGGGGATGGCTTGCGTAAGCTCGTTTATGGTCATGCCTAACAGATTGGCGGTAAGTAGTGCGGGCAGAAGGTTTTGGATGAGGTAAGGGGCGGGGAGGTTGGCGCTAAAGGTAAGGGTTTGATCAAACAGTTGAACGGTGTTGTCGTTGATCAATTTACAGCTGGCATCACTTTGCGGTTGGATGGAGTAGTAGTGGACTGTAGTTGTGGCAGGGAGTTCTTGGCCAATGGTGCGGCAGTTTGCGTCGTCGCCGTTTAAAATGGCGGTGCCGTTTGGGAGGAGATTTTGGACTAGTTCTGCTTTGGTTTGTTTAATTTTTTCAATACTGCCAAATAAGGAAAGATGTTGGGCGTTAATGGCTGTAATAACGCCAATTTGGGGTTGGACCATTTGGGCGAGGGTTTTGATTTCGCCACTTTTGTAGGCGCCCATTTCGGCGACAAAAATTTGGTCGGTTGGTTGAAGTTTGTTGAGGATTAACTTAGCGACACCGATTTCGGTATTAATGTTGCGAGGGGTTTTGAGGACGGTGTTTTTGGTGCTTAGTAATTGGGCGATAAATTCTTTGGTGGAGCTTTTGCCGTAGCTGCCGGTAATGCCAATGCTAATTAAGTTGGAGCGGTTTTTGATTTTGGTGGTGGCCTTGTTAATGTAATAGCCTTTGGCAAGTTGGGTTGGAATAGCGAGGGCAAGGCATAAAACTGAGACGATGATTATTTGTGCTAAAGTGATTAATGGTAGTAAGTAGCTGATTTGGATCCAGATGATGAGGGCGGCGCTAATAACCAGCGCAGCAGCAACGATGCCGATGGCTTTGGCGGTAAATTGCGGTCTTTTTAGGCCGAGTTTATAGATGATCCATGTTTGAATAACCAAGGCGCCAAAAAGGTAACTGAAAAGGATGTACGGAGAATAGGGGCTGTGATAACTGCCTTGTAAGCCGGCGCTTGCTAAAATAAGAGCACTAATTAAGAGGTTGTGAGGGCTGAATAGTAAATAAAGACCGTCATCAAAACGTAAAAAATCGAACATGCGGTCGTAGCGATATTCTTTTAATTGCCAATAATATGTAAGGGCTAAAACATTAATAAAAATTAAGAGCCCAGCTATGATTAGTGACAGTGAGTCTAAGATTGTAGACAAGGATTGGTTTATTTAAAGAATTCTTGGCAAATTGTAGCAAGTTCTTTGGGTGCTTGTCGATGAATTCCGTGGCGGACGTTGGGCATAACGGTGAGTTTGGCGTTGGGAATTTGTTGTTTGAGGAGTTTGCCTTGCCAAAGTGGCGTGTATGTATCGTTCTCGCCCCAAACTAGGTGGATTGGAATTTGGATTTGTTGAAAGTTAGGAAGTTGATCTTCTTGAACAACATTTTTGAATGTTTTTTGCATGACTGCAGTTTGGGGGAAGTCGTGGATGCGGAGAATTTGGTAGAAGGCTTTTTGGAGTGGTTTTTGAATGGAGTTGGGGAGCAAGTTTTTGAGTTTGGCGAGAAGACCGGCAATTTTTTGTTTTAGGGTTGGTGGGGATTTTATCCCTGCGGCTGCTACTAAAATCGCTTTTTTAAAAGTTGAATTTGGTTGGGATAATAGCTGACTGGCAATGCGGCCACCAAAGGAGTGAGTGAGGATGTATTCCGGTTTTTGTGGTAGGTTTGCGATATATTCTTTAACCCAATTGGTATAGTCTTGGACTGTCCAAGCGGTTGGTGGTTCTGGCGTTTTGCCAAAACCGGGGAGGTCGGGGATAATCCAGTTAAAGTTTTTTTCTTGGTTTACAAATGTTTGCCAAGTTTGGCTAGATCCGTTCCACCCATGTAAAACTAACACTGAAGGTTTTGCATGCATATTAGTTGTTGGTTTGAGATCTTGCGTTCTTGAACATCTGCTAGTAATCGTTGTGCTACTTTTGGTGAGAGAATTTGAGCACTTAAGAGTTTGTTAATTTGAATTTCTTCTTTTTGCAAACAAAGTTTTTGCATAATGTAGAGTTCGGTGTTGTAGGCAATTTGGGGATTGTGTTTTTTAATGTCTTGTTCTTTCTTTTCTGCTTTTTTGAGCCATAATTCGTAATTGATGGTGAGTTTTTTTAGTTCTTCTAGACGTACAAATTTACTGTTGGTTTTGAGGTTATTGATGATTTGTAGGACTTTGTTAATGGCAATGATACGAGCGCGGTACATTTCGTAGCGTAGGGTTTGTTCTTGGTAAGCTCTTTTGGTTAAAAAGTTGTCGATTAATTTTATATTTCGCAATTTATTGAAAAGTTGGTTGTCGCTGGAGATAAAGTAGATTGGCGCAATGCGAATTGTTTGTTTTGATTCTAAATTTTCTATTTGTTCATCTACATTGCTAAGGAGAATTAATAGTAAGCGCTCGGTGATTTCTCCACGGGCGTATAGCTTTTGAAAGGTTTGACGTTCGATACCTAAAAAGTGATTTTTGATGATTAGGTAAAGATTGGCTTCGATTTGATCGCCTTTAATTAGTTTTTCAATGAAGTGGCTCTCTTTGGTTTCATCTTTTTTGTAGTATTTGCGTAATTCTTGGTAGGTTTCTTTTGTAATGAATTTGTTGTCGTGGTAACTTTGTAGTTTGTTGAGGATGTTTTGATCGATAACGACTTTGCATTCGTGTTTTTCGAAGTTGTCGGCAAGAGAGAAGGCTTGGATTTTGAGTTTTTTGATTAACCACTGAATGGTGTTTCCGTTAACCAATAGGGTAAACATGACCGTTGTTAATCCAAAGAAAATGAGGAGATCACGATCGGGGACCCATGTTGGAAGGGAGAGTAACAGTGCTAAGGCAAGTGCACCCCTAATACCACTCCACTGAATAATGTGGGCCCAATTACCGGAAATTTTGTCATTACGGTTAATCAAATTCATAAATGGAACGGAAACGTAGACTGAAATTACTCGGCCGACTAGAGCAACAGTGACGATGATTATGACACTTTTAATTGAAATATTTGGTAATGTTGTAAATCTGGTTACGATTTCTTTACCAACAAGTAGGAAGATGAGGGAATTAGAAATAAAGGCGGCAAAGTCCCAAAAATGACTCATAAACTCTTGTACACTAGGCGAAATTTTGTGACGGCCAAAATTGCCTATGACCATTCCGGCAATCATGGTGGCAATAATTCCTGATACACCAATCAGACTTTCGGCAAATAGGAAGGTGGTGTGTGCCAGGATAATAGTGAGTGTGATTTCAATTTCACGACTGTTTTTTACTTGTGAGACTAAAACGGAAAATATATAGCCTAGGATACCACCAACAATAATACCGCCAAGCACAACGTAGAGAAACTGACTGCCAAAACTGATGATAGTATTAATACCGTCAAGATGTGTAGCATTGCGGACCAGTTCAATTAAAATACCAAATGTTACCAGTGCCATACCATCGTTAAGAAGACTTTCACCTTCTATAATTGTGACTAGTCGTGGTGGAGCGCCGATCTCTTTAAATAAAGCTAAAGTGGCAACGGGGTCTGTGGAACTGATAATACTACCAAAAAGTAAAGCGATTACTGGATTGATGCCAAAAAAGATGTGGACTCCGTAAGCGATAACGATCAGCGAAATACCAAAGGTGATTGTAGATAAAAAGGCGATGTTTTTGAAACTACGTCGAAAATGCCATAAATTTAGGTGGTATGCGGATTCAAAAATCAGGGCTGGTAGGAAAATATAAAATACCATTTCGGGTGTGAGTTGGAAATGTTTAATAAATTCAAAGCCAGCGATATTGTCTGCAAGGAGACCAACACCAACACCTAAAATGACAAGTATAATGGAGTAGGGAAGGGGTATTTTTTTCTTAAGAAGTGCTGCCAAACTGGCGATCATAAGCAGTGTCATGATTGACAAAACTTGACCAAAAAAGAGTGATTCCATGTTTAAAATCTAAAGTTGAGATCATTTTCTACTTTTCTTTTGTTTTGTAAAGGAGAAAATTTTAAGATTGTTTTATAAAAAAAGTAAAGAGCAAGGCTGATCGCTGCTTCATCGCAAGGCTGATCGCTGCTTCATCGCAAGGCCCTCGCTGGCGCTCGGGCTGTTGGTAGTCCCAAGGGGAATTGAACCCCTGTTTCCAGGATGAAAACCTAGCGTCCTAACCACTAGACGATGGGACCGTATATTTAGTGTGCTTGCTGATTATATGAAAAAATTAGGCTAACGCAAGGTTTTTTAGGTAGGCTGTTGACATTGTGTCGTTTTGTGCTAGTGTGGTGGCTATTTTTTTGTTTATTTATGACAAGGGGAGAGGTATGGAGGATTCAACAAGGTGAAGACCTAGTCCGATATGTTTATGACAAATGGCTGGGGAAACAGAATATTTTTGAAGTGAGCAGATTTATTGATCCGGCTGGTGTAGGAGTTGTGATTAAAAGAGTGTGGCGAGCTTTGGATGGAATTATAATACCAGGCTTAGTGGAGCGTATTAATGAAGCAGACGAATTGCGTAGAAAATATGGAGCGGAGTTAGACTCTTTTATGCCACGGTATCGATATATTGATTTAGAAAAGCAGGGATTGATGATTGTTGATTATATGGGGGGGGAAGTGTTTGCACCGAAGCATTTTAATCTTGTTGACGATGATTTGAATCCGGATCAGTTGCTATCGAGCTTTAAAGGTGACTTGTTAAAAGTTTTAGATAGGGTGGAAGCCTTAATGGCTGTAAATTTGATTCATGGAGATCTTTCGCCAAAGAACATTGTTATTGAAGGAGAACAGGCTTATTTAATTGATGTTGATGGATTAAAGTGTGCGGGGACCAGTGTTGGTCCAATGGAGATTTATTTTTCTACTGCTAAATATGCTGATCCATCAATTGTGTGTCATACATCCATTCCTGCAACAGCGGATGTTTACAGCATTGTGAAGATATTTGAAGATTTTGTTTGTGAGTTAGAGCATAGGTTTGCAGATTGTGGCTGGAAAAGTGGTGTGTCGGATTTTGTTGATAAGGCAATAGATAATAATAGAGGGGTTTTAGTTATGCCAGTTAATGAAATTAGGGATAGAATTGCCGATACTGGTAATTTAGTTGTTTTGTAAAAAGTTTTTCAAAATCTCTTTCCCAAATTCTGTACCAAAACTTTCCGGATGAAATTGGATACCGTAGACGGGGTATTTGTTGTGTTGTACAGCCATGATTAGGTTGTTGTTCGTGGTGGCGGTCACAATAAGAGGGGCTTTAACCGTTTTGGCAATTAAGGAATGGTAGCGCATTACTTGGATTTGGGAGGGGAGACCTGTGAATAGGGATGGGGATAAGTTTTGTTGCGCAGGCAAAATATTTACGAGGCTTTGTTTGCCGTGGCGGACTTGGGGGGCATTGGTGATTTTGCCGCCAAAATGGTGTACGAGGCCTTGGTGGCCGAGGCAAATCCCTAAGATTGGAATTTTGCCGATGTAGTTTTGAAAAATTTGGTAGCCGATGCCAAAGTCGTTGAGATTTGTGGGGTTGCCAGGGCCGGGAGAGATAACAATGTGCGTTGGGTTGTAGGCTTTGATTTCGGCTATTGTAATTTGGTCGTTGAGGGCGACTTTTGGTTCGGTTTGGCTTAGCTCGGCCAGGTATTGACTAAGGATGTAGGTGAAAGAGTCGTAGTTGTCGATTACCAGAATTCGCATTTAGTGGCGGATTTTATTGGCTTCTAGGTAATTATAAGCTTTGTATGAAGCGGCAACACCTTCGGCGGCGCCAATAATGGCTTGTTTAAATTCGGCATTGGTAATGTCACCGGCGCCATAGACTGCAGGTTGGTTAGTTTCGCCATAACGATTAACAACGATCATACCGCGGTTGTCTAACTCAACGTCCAGTTGTTTGGCGAGTTCGTTTTGAGGGTCGAAGCCGATGGCAACAAAAAGACCATCTAGTTCCATTTTGTCGCCATTTTTGAGGATGACGTGGGTCATTTTCTTTTCATCACCTTTGATTTCGGTGACGCTTTGTTCGAAGTGGATTTTGATTTTAGGGTTGGACAGCATACGGTCATAGTTTACCGGTTCGGCGCGCATGGCGTCTTTGCGGACAATGACGTGAACTTCGGCGGCGTGTTCGGCAAGAATGTTGGCTTCGATTGCGGCAGAGTCACCACCACCAACTACACCTACCACTTTTTGTTTGAAGAAGCCGGCATCGCATAGGGCGCAATAGGAAACACCTTTGTTGGCAAATTCCTTTTCGCCGGGGATTCCTAAGTGTTTATGGTTGGTGCCTGTGGCTAAAACTATTGTCCAGCTGTAGTATTCTTTACCGCTACCATCTTTAACTTGGAAGTAGCGTTGGCCGTGTAGATTTGTTCTTTCGCCTTGGTATTCCATTGCTTTAATTTCTTTAACGGTTGAGTATTCAAATTTAGCACCTGTTTCACGGGCGTGTTCAATAAATACGGTCCCCATGTCAGATCCTGTGATTGATTTAATACCGGGATAGTTTTCCACTAAGTGAGTTGTGGTGATTAAACCACCTGGCATTGCCGCAAATACTAGTACATTCAGATTAAAACGGGCGGAGTACATACCGGCACTAGCACCGGCAACACCACCACCAATAATGATCATGTCGTAGATTTGTTCAGTCATTTTGGAGGGTTAGAGTTTTGTTGGTGACATTATTAGCAAATTTTGGTTGATGGGCAAGGTGAGCTTGTTTCTTAAGGTTATTTAATTATACTGTTTAGGATTTATTTTTAGAATTATGTCTCAAGAACAAATGGAAAAGATTGTGGCTTTGGCTAAGCGGCGCGGATTTGTTTATCCGGGGTCGGAGATTTATGGAGGATTGGCTAATAGCTGGGATTACGGACCAATGGGGGCACAGTTGCGGAAAAATATTAAGGATTCTTGGTGGCGAACATTTGTAGAAGAACGCGAGGATATGGTTGGTTTAGATGGAGCGATTTTGATGAATCCGAAAGTTTGGGAAGCGTCCGGTCATTTGACTACGTTTAATGATCCTTTGGTAGAAGATAAAATTACACATAAACGGTATCGAGCAGATCATTTAATTGAAGAGGTATTGGGCGAATCGACCACCGGTATGACAATTGAAGCGATGGGCGAGTTGATTAAAGAGCGCAATTTGAAGAGCCCGGAAGGGAATGAGTTAACGGAGCCGAAACATTTTAATTTGATGTTTAATACATTTATTGGGCCGGTTGATTCGGAGGCGGAAAAAGTTTATTTGCGTCCGGAAACAGCGCAATCAATTTTTGTGAATTTTAAGAATGTGATTGATACGACCAGAATGCGTGTTCCTTTTGGAATTGCGCAAATTGGGAAGGCGTTTAGAAATGAGATTACACCTGGTAATTTTATATTTAGGACTTTGGAGTTTGAACAAATGGAGATCGAATATTTTATTGAAGAAGATAAGTGGGAAGAGTTGTTTGAGACTTGGTTAACCAGCATGAAGAATTGGGCGGTGCAAATTGGTTTAGACGCTGATAAGTTGACAGATTTGGAAGTTTCTAAAGAAGAATTAGCGCATTATTCTAAGCGGACTATTGATTTGGAATATGAGTTTCCGTTTGGGGTTAAAGAACTTTGGGGCCTTGCTTATCGAACTAATTTTGATTTGGCTAGTCATCAGGAGCATTCCGGTGAGACGTTAACATATACAGATCCACAGGATAATAAGCGTAAATATTTGCCACATGTGCTTGAGCCTACTTTTGGGGTTGATCGGACGTTGTTGGCTTTGTTGGTGACAGCGTATGAAGAAGAAGAATTGGAAGGCGGTGATGTGCGTATTGTACTTAGATTTAAGCCGGAAATTGCTCCTGTACAAGTGGCGATTTTTCCATTGATGAAAAAAGATGAGCTTATGAGTTTATCGGGTTCGATTTATCAAAATTTGAAAAAAATGTTTAGAACTGATTTTGATGAAGGCGGTTCGATTGGTAAGCGGTACCGACGTTATGATGAAATTGGCACACCTTATTGTATTACTGTTGATTTTGATTCGTTGGAAGATTCGTCTGTGACAGTGCGTGAGCGCGATAGCATGACGCAGGAACGAGTGAATATTAGTGATTTGGGAAAATGGCTTGGGTCACGTATTAATCAATAAAAATGGCTAAAAAATTGGGATTGGCGTTGGGCAGTGGGGGTGTGCGCGGACTGGCTCATTTGGGGGTTTTGCGTGTGTTGGAACAAGAGGGTATTGAGGTGAGTTTTATTGCAGGGAGCAGCGCTGGTGCGCTGGTTGGGGGATTGTACGCAATGCATAAGAGTGTTGATAAATTGATTGATCTTTTAAGCAATAATAAATGGGATGTACTTAACGCTTTAATTGATCCGTCTTTTACAGGTGGCTTGGTGAAAGGTGAAAAATTGGCTAGTTTATTGTCCGGATGGTTTGGTGAAGATAGTTTTGAAGATTTGCAAATTCCCCTGACCGTTTTAACTGCGGATTTGCGGACGGCAGAAGAAATTATCTTTAATCAAGGAAAATTGATTCCGGCGGTTAGAGCAAGTATGACTGTTCCCGGTGTTTTTAAGCCGGTTGAATATGAAGGGCGTTTGTTGGTGGATGGCGGTTTGGTGAATCCTGTACCGGATGAAATTGTACGAGCCATGGGTGCTGATGTTGTGTTAGCGGTAAATCTTGATAATCATAAAATTTATGTGAATGGTGATGAAAATTATGATTCTGTAACAGCTGCCTCAATTCGGTCTATTAATATTTTACGGCATTACTTGGCAAAGTATTCCACAACGACGGCGGACATTGTGTTAGAGCCAAATATTGCAATGCACAGCATTATTGGTTTGGGAAGTTATTTGTTGCCAAAATATGATTTGGAAAAGGTGATAATGGCGGGCGAAGTGGTTGCAATAAATGTGGTGGATGAAATAAAGGCATTAATGCAGTAGGTTACGGCTACCAACAGATATTGACTAAAGTTATAAAAGGTGTATAGTCTATGTATACTGCCTTTAAATTTAAACTTATGAGCTTAACGAAGCTAACAGGATATTCCAGATCTGACATAGAGGTATTAAGGGGTCTTTTTTGTGCAAATGAAGCTATCGATTTGTCGGATCTAGTTAGAATCGGATATTTAAATGTCGCTCCTGAAGAATATGGACCGGAGGTTCCTATAATTATTGACTATATTAGGGGATATTATGCTCGAGTTATAAATTTGCAAAGCGATACTCAAATTGAACAAGCTGGATTATTGCTAATGGCTTTAATAAGTCTAAAACAACGCTTTGAAGCTCGTCCTGAATTACACGAGAGATTAGAATGGCAAAGAGTTAGAGAAGCTTTAATCAATAATCCCAAGGCGCTGGAATCGATTGCAAAGATGGAAGTAGCAGGGCATGAGCCGAATGTTTATAATTTTGATGATGATGGATTTGATGTGGGGACCTGTTCGCCGGAAAGCCCGATGAGTGGGAGCAATTGTGTATATGATGCACAAACAGTAGTCCCCTTAAGGGAAAATTACCCAGATGAAATTTGCAACGGAAGTGCGGTTGAAATGGCTAAAGCAATGGGTATTGGATTGATGTCTCCAGCACAATACAGAGATGTCCTTCAAAGCAAAGGAAAATTTGATATGCAAACTTTGAGCTGGCTTTTAACTGATGAAGCAACCAGAGAAGCTGGTGTTGCGCTCTTTGGTGTTCGTGGTGAGGGTGGCGTTTACGTGAGTCAGCATGATGCTTGCGATCACAGCGTTACTGGGGCGTGGCGCGGCTCGCTAAGGGTTTTATGGGCTTAGTCTTTGGACTTTAGTTTTCTTTAATTTTTATTTTTTCTTTGACCCCGCTCAGCGGGGTCTTTTTTTACAAAAATTTTTTTTTGGATATAATCAAATCAACGGTGAAAAGTAACCTCGCTTGGGCGGAGGCTACCGTAAAGTGTCCTTTCACAAAACAAAGGCTTTGCATGAAAGAAGAAGCCTGAAAGTACATAAAGAAAGTAGTAGACCCTTAGGTTGAGTGGAGTTTAGCCCTTAGCGGGCTGGAAATATAAGGGTGTAGCTGCGGCTACATCTGATTACGGAGAAACTTCATCACAAATGTTCGCGCGCTCGCAATGCTAATTGGAATGATAACAGTGGGAACGTGAACTCGAATGTGAACAATTCTAACAATCAGAATGACAATCTTGGGTCGCGCGGCGTGATAAGGGTCTACATACTTTGTACAGATTTCAACCAACCTCCGAGCATTCTATCGATCTCCTGCGCCTCTGA
>Ga0100402_1003348_pt1 | contig 17471 bp, 20 predicted proteins | sample CryGeyme20150102_FD_80419 | JGI IMG/M metagenome (GOLD analysis project Ga0100402, IMG submission 80419) | Groundwater microbial communities from Crystal Geyser aquifers in Utah, USA - Crystal Geyser metaG 2015-0102 | ecosystem: Environmental > Aquatic > Deep subsurface > Groundwater | place...
ACCCCAACCCCAACCCCAAAATTGAATGAATTTGGATGATTCAATTGCATATTTAATAATAATCAATCTGGCTCGAATGGACTCGCTCTTCCAGGACAAAAAGACACCTCAAACTCTCTCCCGCTAAACTCGCACCCTCATCTAGCTCATCGGATAGACCAGAAACAAATCCACCTAGGAAGACATCATCAAGCGATAGATGGCCTTCGTCAAAACTCAACTCGCCTCAAATCCTGACCCTGAAGAATATCCTGACATTCTCGTGAAGTTGATTTACTTCTAGACTTTAGGCTACGATACTTCCTTTGCTCACATCCTACCGATCAACCTTTGCCAGTCATCAAGTCTTTACCTGAAAAAGATGTCCTACCTTTTGGCAGCTATGCTCGTAAAACCTGGTGAATAGATGGGTCTTTTAATGAACAACACTATCTAAAAGGATCTCAACTCTTAAAATGCCTTTGTAATAATGACTACTCTCACCATGTTGAGGTATTTTCTGACTGAAGGGCTCATCGAAAGGATCCTACCCATCTTGAATAAGTTGATCAAACATCCGACATCCATCATAAGGAGGAAGACCTATTTTGTTCTCTTCAATATCAATCAGCTGTTTCCCAATATCGTCAATGATGTAAAAAGCCTGGCGATTGATGCTCTTCACGACCATGAAACCCCAGTAATTTTCACAGGACTGACAATGCTTTACCCTTTGGTGATGGCAAATCCTCATCTCTACAAGGATCAAACCAAACGCTTGGCATAAATATTATGGAATATCCTAGAACACAAGTACCCCAAGGAGTATGACTATCATCGCATTCCAGCTCCCTGGTTGATGATATCAATTCTCCAAATGTTGGAAGTATTAGGAAGAAATGATCAACAAGCTAGTCAGCTCATGTATGAGACTCTCGAGAAGGAAATCCGATACTGCACTAATCTTTCCTCTAGTAATATTCATTATTACACAGCTCTCCACTTCAGCAAGGGAATTTTACAGCAAGCCATCAAAACAGTCTGCAATATTTATCCAAATCCATATCTGATCGAGCAGTCCAGCCAAGTACTTTATAAATTTTTCGATTATGGCAATAACAACATGAAGTATTTTGGAATCTGCTGTCTGCATCAGATATGTAAGATCAACAAAGACTGTCTCGATCGATGGCAAATGATGCTGGTCGAATGTCTTGATTCAGGAGATATCACTCTGGCAGATAAGACTGTTGGACTCTTGATTCAGATTGCCAATGAATAAAATACAGAGCACATTCTCAACAAAATTATCTATCTCACAGAAAAATCTATCGAAGATACAGAGAAAAGAAATCTCATCAAGAAAGGACTCTTCCTTATAGAAAGATTCTCAGACGACAGAGAGATCTTTCTCAGAAGAATGAACGAAATATTCTATAAATTTGAGAATCTAATCAGCGATGGAAGTATCAACAATTTTTTGAGAGCTCTCCTTTAAATTGTGGAGCTAGAGCCTGACTTTCTTTAGATGGCTGTAAGCGCATATCTCGACATTATTTAAAATTTCAGGAACAAAGTTCTTCTGAAGGTATCCAGTTGGATCATTGGTTAATTCACCTACCGTCTGTGTAAGCATGCATTAATTCAGATGAAAGGGATGGAGATACAGATGTGGTGGATAAATCTGTCTAGGCCCTCATTAGCTGTGGAAACTGCTACCTTTAGGAACCCTAGATCGTAACGATGATGCTTAATAGTTTAATGAAACTCACTCAAAAAGATATGACCACCAAACATGCAGAAATTAAGGAATTCATGCAGACTTTAGAATCAAACAAGGACTACTTTGTTCATAAACTATCTTCTTAGTATATATGCAATGCTAAGTATGGAAAAGCATTGGCTTTATCCAACTAAGTCGAAATAGATCACAGTATGAGCTTCTTAGAGGCCTACACTGAAAAATCACAAGATCAAAAGAATAATAAATTCACAGTTTCCAGAAAGAATCTGGCCAAAAAACAAGTAGCCCATGTTTATGCTAAAGATGTTGAGATAACAGAACTTGATTAGAACAATCTGCATAGAAACGAATCAAATGTGTTCGAATTCAAACCTGGATCTCGGTGGGGACACTCTCGAGATGTAGACGTCAATCGAACAGATGCCAACCTAGACCCTGCTGAAACAACTGAATTCGAAATGATCAGAAACAATATAAACGGATAGCCGATTCGCAAAAAGAGCTTTAATCTGAGAGGTCCAAGAGAAGGCAAAAAGAGTGCTACAAGCAAGCAGGTCGATGAGAAAAAACTCAACTTGGCTCGCAGCTTGTTTGGCCGGAAGAAATGAGTCATTACTACTTGTTGTATTGATGAATTATCATATTCATTATCATTGCTTCAAAAGATTGTACTTGAAAGAAATGTTCGGGAACCTCTGCTCACTCTTTAAACTTCTTTGCTCAGAGGCACTTTCTCTCCTTGCTCTCATATTCAGACTGAAGCCTTCTCTTTTTGGCGTGCTCGGAATGCTGTTCTGAAGGTGGTATTTCTACAACTCTATTTGAAGTTTTTTGTTTTCAATGTATAGTTGTTAGCATTTATCGCGCCAAGTTCCATCTTTGTTGGATAGCTAGAAACGATCAAGAAGGCTAATCGTGTTAGGAGAAGATTCTTGTTCGATATGTGTAAGAAATGCTCCTCTATCTGTTTTTTTATATTTCTTTTATTTCCTCAGCACACTGAGCTTTGGAATATCATCAGATTTGTCAGTATCTTTTTCCCTTTCTTGACTTACAGGAAGAGATTGGATCTGAGAAGATGATTTATCTTTTTCTTCAATTTTCTGCCTCAACTCTTCAATTTATCGTTCTCTCTGCTCTATTTTCTTTTACTTTGATTGCATCAGTATCTTTATCTTAGTCTTTTCATTCTATGCCATATCGAAATTAGTCTTTAGCTTATCCAGCTATAAACATTTTCGAGATAGCTCCTCCTGAACTTTTTTCAATTCATTGCGAACCAAAACTTATCTTTCTGACTGAGTTACTACCATATCTTGAACCTTGTTAAGCTACCCGAGCTTTTAATCCTTTCTAAACGTTTATGTCTAGAATTTGATGCGTTTTGATCCCAATCTGAATAGATTGAACAGTCTCATTTTATTTATTAGCTTTGTGGTATAGTAGGGGTCGAACACAATATCTTCTCCGAGTCTACATCGATTCAAATCTTCAGACACATATTCCTCGTTGTCTCTTCCTTTTCGATAACGATTACTGTTGTCCTCTTCTTCCACTTTTCGATTATTTTCCCTTTGAGAACGCTCATCTTCGAATGATATAGTAAAATCGATCTTCTTGTTGAGGATATCGTTGATTTTATCTTTGTAGAAATTCATAACATCCAAATAATTATTTTTGGCTGCTTCCCTGGTGTTCACCATATGCAGATGTTTCACTTTAGAAAATATTTCTCTCAATTCCTAGTTTTAATTTTCTAGCTTGGCAATTTTCTTGTCGTACTGAATCTGTACCGTTTTCCTTACTCTATCCTCCAATCCATTGATATTGTTTTGAACAGTCAGAAGCTTATCCTCCAAAAGGGTCTTCTAATGCAGTATTTTTGTTACTTTTCCCAAATATTCGGCCTCAAGAAGATTGTTATTTTTGTGTTGAAGATATTTTATCAAAGCTGACTGTTCATTTATCTTTTTGTTTTTACTGTTGATAGCCTCAATCATTATTTCGGCATACTGAGAAAATGTTTCAATCCTATACTTGAATTATTTCTCTGTAAAGGTAAAGAGAAGCTTGTTCATATAGTTCACACAGTCTTCGAGGTCAGGCACAGTGATCACAAAGCCATAGCCTGAAGAAAGCAAATCAACTCTTGATACTTTATTCCTAAAACGATTGATGAAGGCCTGTAAAAATGATAGCTTGTACTGCTGACTTATGTATGTCTTGCGATCCAAAATCAAAGGGCTTGAGTAGCTTGAAATTAAATGAACCCGAGGAATAAGGCTGGGATTCATGATCCGCTTCGGCTCTGTTTTTGGAGCTTTTTATGCCTTGATTATCCTTACAGCTTCACTGTAGATGCGATATCTGAGTTCTTCTTTCAGTAATTTGACAGTCAAAACTTCACGAATAAGATTGTTGAAACATTTATTCTACTAACTTTCATTCTTGCCAATTAGCTGAGTTTCCCATTTGCTGAATTGCATCTTGTTTTCCTCTCTAAACCTTTAGAGATTTTCAAATAAGTTGTGAGTTTGGATTTGATTGATTTACTTGAGCTCCATGTAGCTGTCTTTGAATAGCCGAGCGCTCATAGGAAGAGTGATTCGTGCTAAAAAAGCAATACATGCCAAAGTAAAAACTTTCTTGTGTATGAGCAAATCGAAAAATGCCGATTTCTGAATTTATTTGTCCTGAGGAGAAAGTTTGTTGCTTCTAGTTGAGAGAAACTAGTCAGCCAAGTCATAGTGATATCTGGTACGAGCAAATACTTTGAATCTGTTTTTTTCTCCCATACTTTTGAATAAATCAAAGGCCTTTCCTATGAAGTGCCAATTATGACAATAACTGATCTAATCAGGATTAATACCATGCTACTTGTAGATGAGTTTTTGAATAAAGTGAGCAGGAATGTGTGAGGCTGTTGGTATAACATACTTCAATCGATCATTGAGTCTGTTTGAATCTTTGAGGTAAATTCCATTGTTGAATCTTGATTTTTACTGATCACTGAATAGTATCTCTTTTGCAAGGTCAATTTTATTGTTATTGCTCTCAGCACAAGAATATTATTGCAGCTTGTGGGAATGGCATAACCATTAGTTGATTTGTGAGTGATAGGCGTAAAAATCTGATTGAGGCTCATTGATTTCATTGAGATAGGTCTCATATGCTGCCAAATATAGGATTTTGTATATGTTATTGGTCTTTTGATTTAAATAAGTGGCAGCTGATGTTCCTGTAATGTTTTTAAGTTGTTTCAGATCATCGCAGAGAGGGAGATAGCTTTGCCTGATGACTCCATAGCCTTGAATTTTGCTCATGACAAAATCGATGATCTAGTCGTGGACAACCCAGTGTTACTTTTTGTCAATGTAATGCCTGTCTTCCATTTTCTTGGCAATTTGATAGTTCATGGAAGTGAAGTCTATGACAAATTTGTATACAACTGACAAGTCCTTATTTTCGAGAGTATTGATTGTCTATCGAATGCTATTCTAGTCAGTTATGAAGTATCTCTCTTCAAAGTTGATCTGCTTCTTGATGATTGCTTCAAGTGAATCCAGGATATCATCTTCGACCTGAAGGGATATCAATAAGATATTTGCTTCGATATAGTCCACTAAACTTTTGTAGTGCTCCATCAAATTCAGATATTTGTTTCGAGAAGGTGCTTTTACTATGTAGTCCGTTTCCATGTATGAAAAAGGGCTCGATTTGCCAGTGAAAGGCTGCATTGTCTTCAACAAGTGATTTGCTGCATCACTTTCGCTTTGATCTACTTTTAGCTCGGGAATTCTGAAAGCCCATTTGAATATATCCTATTTCTTTTTAGGAGGCTGTAATCCTTAGATTTATGTCCTGTGATTGAAGCAATCGATGTTTGTGGTGACAGGAAAATTGTTGTCGTTTATCCATTCATTTAGGTACTGCTCTGAGGTGAATATATAGTAAGGATCTGCTATTTATCCACTTCGCAAAATCTTTCTTTCTATGGGAATAGGATGTTTAGGTTTTCCTTGATCGTAAAGTACTTTTGAGTCAATCAAAGGTTGTTCGTTTGGAATTGTAAAAATTGTACTCAAAAACGGAACAGAAACTGCGTAGTTATGAAGTTTATGCAAAAAAGTGAGTGTTTCTGTACATGTATTAAGCTTGGATGCAGTGAGGAGTAAATCCTGGCTGTATGATCTCAGGAGATCAATTTGTTTGTGTCTTTTGTATTTTGAAGTCAGAATACTGACACAAAAAGGTGACATTTTTTATTTGTTTTCCACCCTGGACTCATAATCTTCCTAATTGATCATCTTCAGCTTCTGCTCCAAAGATGCCTTGAATGATGCTTTGTATTTTAGGAAAGTGTTGTTCTTTAGTACATCTGCTGAAACGACAGAGATGATGCCCAATATTCTATTCTTTATTTTTTTCATGTCTTTGGGGTCATTGGGAGCCAACAAACGGTTTTTATCTAATCGTTTTATCTGAAAATTTTTGTCCACCTCAAATTTCATGATTAACAAATCCATCAACTGCCTTTTGGATATTTCTAGATATTTTCTGAAAACTTATATATCTGCAAGTTCACAGCTGAAATACTATCTGATTTCATCAAGCATGTCAGGATAAATGGCAAATTTTGTCGCCTCATTGTTGTATAGCTTATTCTATTGGGTCGCCAAAAAAACTTCGCTTTGGCCAGTATTGGTATATTCTGCTACTGATCGATCCAAGCTCATTTAGCAATATTTTGCCAATTTCCCGTAAGCAGACGAAATACCTCTTCTCTCTAATTGCATGAGCCAAGCACGGTCCTGAAGTTGGAGAAGCTCAATGAATCCTAGAGCAAGACTGTGCTATCTATACCGAAATACATGAGTTGGTTTTTTGAGCAAGATGAGAGAAGAAAGAGAGTGATAGTCAAAGTATTGAAGTGCTCCAAACATTGGCAGCTTTTAATGGTGGCGATCGAAGGTGCTTTTGATCTGAAGCTGAACATTGCTCGGAGGTTAAAGACATGCTCCCATCATTTATTCGTAATATTTTGTCGATTTCGAGACAACTTCATAATATGGGTCCTCTGTCTCAAATGTCATCCAACTAGGAGGAGGCTCCTGAGGGCTTAGACAGCAGAGCTTCATTTTGTTGATGATATTTTTGATAACTCCTTGCTGATAGAGGGTAGAAACATAGCCAAAGTCATTATAGAATTCAAGATTTAGATCTTAGATCAGATTGTGTATATTTCCGACAACAGATATAACTTCTGAAAAATTTACCAAGTTTTGTTTTGATTGTGATGTCAGGTGTACATTTGGAAATATGCTGACTTTGATGTGTGGACCTCCTTAGAATCGTGGATTGACTACTAAATTTTCAATAGCAATAGTGCTGACTGGAACAGCTTCTTTTACATTTCCTTCTTAGCCCATCATATCATCGAATATCGCATCCATGTTTTTCCGAAGCAGATATTAATCATACTTCTAAAGGTCAAAGTATTATTCCTCTTCATCCTCATCTATTTCAGGATACTGTTCTTTTATTTCAGATGTAAAGTTAGCTTGTTTGTCTTCCTTTATCCTGCTTTCTTTTGACAGCTTTGAACTTGAAAAACTGCTCATTCTTTGAAGCTTGTTTCTTTCTTTTGGCTATTTTTTCTTAATGTCTCCATAAAGGTATGCCTGAGTTGTTAGAGGAATGTTCAGCTTTCTAGCATACTTATCATGAAAAGTCCTGCACTGGTCCTCCTCAACTTTTTATAGCCTTTTTGTTATCAAAGTTACAACCTATCTTTCCTGCTGAAGAGCCTCAACTTGCAATCTATAACTATGATCGAAGGTAGGCTCCTAAGCATCAATCTTAGGCTGTTGATATATTAAATTGACAATGGTTTGACTGATTTTGAATGCTGATAAAGGCTCTTTCGTATTTTCATAAATGTAGTAATATGATTCTATGAGCTTGAGTTTCTCAAATTGATACTGGAGTTCAGCCTTGTAGATTGAAGATAGAAGGTCAACTCTATCAACCAGCTAGTCTAATGTTTTAACTTTTAAGTATCTTTCATAACGATTAATGAAAGAAGTGCAGCTAAAAAGTAACCTTTCTTCTATTTCCTCAATATCAGTATTTGTGATTTCGTAAAGTATGCTATTTTTAAGCCTTTCTCCATTCTTCACCAAAACATGAGGAATTTATTCCCCATAATGCTCAAATATTACTCTATCTTTCTTGTACAGTTTTGAACGTTCATAAGCTTGATGCTGAACAAATTATTCCTCATTCATCTTCACAGGTGAATCTGAACCTGTCTCTTTTGAGAAATACGTTTGTGTGTCTTTGATTGCCTTTTAAAAAGTTTATACAGCCTGCTTGTTTGAGTTTATTAAGAGCTCATCATCAAGATGAAACTTAAATTGAACCTGGCTGAGAACACGGAGATCAAGAGCTAAATTTCGGTGATAGCAGCGCATACCATTGAGTATTCCGACAAGCTTGACCCTCATTTCTCTAAGACTGATGACTCTCAAAGTTTACTAAATTTATATTTCGACTGGATTCGTGACAAGCTGTTTGGCTAAGATTGCTTCAAAGAAAACAGAAGCATTTGATTTCAAAATTGAAGCAGAGTGAGTCTACTTTTAATTGAACTTGATCCTGAAAAACTATCCCAATTGTTCAAGAGTGTGCTCTTAATTGTTGAGAATGTTATATTTGTTTATTCGCTCCATGTGCGAATACTTATCTTTCAAGCGACCAATCACTGTCTCGGAATGGCGCTTTATATGTTTTCGGAAACTGCTGTAATTTGTGCTTTTGAGAATGTTAATGAGTGTCTTAACTTCAGTATTCGGAACCATTTTGTAAGAGGATGCCTAGCGATGCTGGTTTTGCCTCGTATGCTCTTGAGAAATCGAATCCAAGGGCCAATCAGTACTTCTCAGTCTATATCTAATATCAAAGCGACTGAAGTCAATTTTCACATATCTAGTGGTCCATATCTCTTCAAGCATCGTGTAAAGTTCCTTCTTGATATCGATATCATCCTCCAAGCCGAGCTTGACTTCTTATTTGCCTTCAAGTACTTCTTTGTTCTGATATTTGAACACTATCGAGCAGAAATTATTAAATTTGGGAAGCAGCGATATCAAATCTTTATGCTATTTCAGCTGCAAAGATTTGAAGAAACTTGGAATAATTTTATTGTAGTTGTCTATAAGCTCGTAGTGAAGAGCAGGATAGAGGGACAAAGAAAGAGGGATTTGGCCTTCTTCCATACCATAAATATTGTAGATGAAGGTGCTGATGTTTTCTTTTTCAACTAAATTTCCTGGTGATATCAACTCTAATTCTTCCTCAAATAACTGTATCATCTTCCTTGATAATTTCAAAGCCTCCTCTTTCACTCTTTGTTGTTCTTTGGATATATCCTATTCAGTCGCCAACATAATATCGAGTCCGTGGACCTTAACAAGATACTTATGCTCGTAGTACAAAGGATAGTAGTGGTTATGAAGGATGTCCCTCTTGAATAGTTTGTTTCTGGTGTAGATCAGAATATCGTCTCGTTGGATATTACTGAACCAACAATCTTCTTCTTCCAGATACTTGTAGATTGATTGTCCACTTTCATTGACAGGCACAGGTTTGCTTCCAACGGTGTATGCTTCTTAAAAGTTCTCTTCACAGGCCAACCTTTCAGCTCTGCTCAAAGCCATAGTTATTTCTTTATCAATCAGCGTGACTCTTGATTTTACAAATGCAAACTACTCTTAAACTTGGATATTATGCAGTCTTTCCATAATTAGGTACTTCTAGTATTCCAAGTCATGAACCCTATTGCTAAAAAATCGGTGAAGCAGATGTCTTACTTAGCTTTGGTGAAGAGGTGGAGGGATTCCCTCTATATGATAGGGTTATTGATTCTGGAAGTGAGGAGTTTGAGAAAGATAGTTTTGCAGCAAGTGAGCATATTGCTATTGAGTTTCTGATGGTTCGAAGGCCAGGTCGTAGAGTTCTTAGTGGAAATATTATTGGGAGTTGAGGTCGAAGTCATAATGTTTTTTTCCTTTGTTAAAGAACTTAGGCTTCATTCTGTATTTGCCCTTTTGGATGTATTATCTGATTTTGAACTGCTCAGTCCGAAGCTCATTGACTATTTAGGCATTGCGTTGGAAAAAGTCTTTGGACATGGATGTTATATTTTTATTATGATGGCCTCAAATTATCAAGCTTACGTCAACACTCCAAAATAAACTGATCTTTCTTTGCCTCTTCAGAGATCTAAAATTGAAGAGGATGGTATTAAATTTATTGGATGAAGAAGAAGATTTCAATTGTTCCCAATGAAGCTATTCGCAAGCACCTTGCCAATAATAGTACAGCTAAGGTAACTCATGCCTTTCCGAAGGCTACACGCTTCTCACCTCCTAATCCAGAGTATTTTTTCCTTTACTTAGGTGCAAATAAGCATTCTATGGCAGCTCTTCCTCTCTATCTAAAAGAAAAAGTGGAATTGGCTTCGGAAAGAGGACTGATTTCACCCGCAATACAATCGTCTCACCAGGTTCGCCAACATACAAGCATCGAAGTCAGTTCGATAAATTAGGAATGACATTTAGTTTTTCGATTGGTAGGGAAAAAAGCCCTGATCGTGATTACAATTACCATACTCGAAAGGCAAAAGTTCCAGGTCCAGGAGCATATTAAAGTCAGAGATCTTCTCTAAGTAATATCAGCTTCACTCATCGTCCTAAAACAATTGATGTCGACAAAAAAAATCTCACCTTCTTGAAAACTCCAGGACCTGGCAGCTATGAATCAATAGACATGACTCCATCTAATGGAAAGTTCAGAATATCAAAGTATTCTAATAGCAGATTATCTGCCATTCAAAAGGATAAAAGATTCAAAGAACCAAAGCCAAGTTCTCCCAGTCCAACGGCCTACAGGTCAATTGACAACATCAATAAAACCTCAAGGTACATCCTATCGAATCGTGTTGGTCATGGAACTCGACCTTTCGATCGCGAAAAAAAGTTTGTGGATCGTTATTGGAAGCATGATAAAAATCCAGCTCCCTGTTCATATGACAAACCAAGTGACTTTGGAGTGTATGGTGACTACACATACTATAAATCTCTGAGCATCAGGGACTGATTAATAATATCCCTCTTTAAAAACCAATCTTTTCAGATACTTTCACGTGTGATGTGTTGTTTATTTGACGTATTTTATATTTTTTCCTGATCGGTTGATACAAATTCTACATAACGTTTCAACAAGTTCATAAACATATCTTGATGTCAAAGGTTACCCTCGGGTATTGGAAAATCAGAGGACTTGGACAGTTCCTCAGGCACCTTCTCGCCTACACAGAAACTGACTTCCAGGAGATTCAGTACGACAACCAGGACAAATGGTTCAAATAAGATAAGTTCAGCATCGGACTTGACTTCCCCAACCTCCCTTACTTGATTGATGGTGATATCAAGGTTTCAGAGTCCATCGCTGTTGCCAAATACATCATCAACAGATCAGGAAGGACTTAACTCTTGGGAAGGAACACCCAAGATAAAGGAAAAGTCGATGCTATCATAGCTATTATGAGAGAACTTGGAGGAACCATTGTTGGACTTTGCTTCAACCCCGATCACGAAAATGCCAAGACATAGGTCCTTGAAAAAGCTAGACCAAAGCTTAATTACATCAGAGACTTTATTGGCGATAGACAATTCGCTTTGGGTTATCTGACATTGGCCGACTTCTTCCTTGCTGAACAACTTGCTTACTTCGAGGCTCTTTTCCCTAGCGAACACAAACACTTCGGCTTCTGGTGGAGAATCAGACACAACTTCGAATAACTCCCTCAAATCAAAGGATATTACAAAAGACAAGATGCTGTCCACGGACCTTACCTTCCTCCTACTGCAGCTTTGAACCCTTCAGGAAGAAAAGTTAAACTTGCATACTGGGGTATCAGAGGACTAGCCCAGGTTAACAGACTTCTTCTCAGTTATTCAGGTGTAGAATTTGAAGATTTTACTTATACTGATGGTGACAAATGGTTCAAGGACGATAAACTTAATCTTGGATTGGACTTCCCCAACCTTCCCTATCTCTTTGATGGTGAATACAGCTTGACTGAATCAAGTGCCATTCAAAGATACATCATCAACAAATGGGGAAATTCTGAACTTCTTGGAAAGAATGCTCACGACAACTCCAAAATCGAAAGCTTCCTTTCAATTTTCATCGAAATTTCATCTGCTGTCAAGGGCCTGTTCTTTAACAAGGATCACGCCACTGCTAGGGGTCCCATCATCGAGAAATTCAAGGGCAAGCTTGAGCAACTCGATAAATTCGTTGGAAAGAACCAATTCGTTATCGGATACTTGACTTTGGCTGACTTCATTGTTGCTGAAGACTCTCATTACATTGAAACTGTGTTCCCTGAAGAATACAAGGCCCTTCCTTTCCTGAAAACCATCCGTGAAAACTTCAACAACTTGCCAGAGATCCAGGCTTACTACAAGAGTGACAAAGCTTTCAAGGGACGATTCTATCCTCCTAGCGCCTTTTTGGCAGTTGAGAAATAATGATGTCGATTAATCTCATTTATGTTCTTTCCTATAATAATTCAGAAACATTACAAGTTATATTCCATGTCATTCAGCAAAAAGTCAGCGGAAATCATGCATACGCTCCAAACTGAATATGGGGATTTCAAGATAGCCGGGAATCGAAAGTATCAACAACCTGATAGACAGCCTGCTAAGGTATGCAAACATAACTGCAATGCCGTTTAAGTTAAAATTGGCTCTTACAATGCCAAGTCCCCCAGAGCAAAATACACCCGGTAATCTCTCATCCTGCAGACTCCTATCATTATTGACAAGAAGGTCAACCAAGCCAAATCAATGAGTGTCAATAAGCAGCTGACTGACAGAAAATCTCCCAACCTTAAAAAAGTAGAGCCTTTTGTTCCAATCGATGTTCCCAAAAGATCAAAGAACTCATACAAAGTAGAAACTGTAACAACTGGGGAGTCGAGTCGAAACAAGTAAATATAAATATTCATCGACGATGATAGATAAGACAAAGAATGCCTCAAAAAATTGTTCAAAAAGATTCATAACCTCACAGACCAACTCGCTTAGAGTGAAAGGGAAAGAGTGAGACTCTAACTGGAGCTAAGCCATCTCAGCCGAAAGGATACTTCTTGCAAGGATCACTAAAAAATAATCAACAAGCTATAAGGAGATCTTTACAAGCTTCAAATGGAAAATGACATTCTCAAAAAGAAAGCAAGGCTTTATGATGAAACTGTGCCTAAAGAACGCGATTTGGTGATTGAAAAACCAGTTGAAGTGAGGGTCGAAATACCCAAATATATTCCTGGACCTGAACGATTGGTAGAAAGAATAGTTGAAGTTCCTAAGTATATTGAAATAGAGAAAAAAATTCCTGAGATAATTGTAAAATAAATCAAAATTCCCTAAATCGTTGAAAAACAAATATTTGTCTAAAAACCAGTGTACAAGGATCCCATCATCATCGACAAGCCTGTTTATATTGACAAACCAATATATGTGGATCGGCCAGTCTAAGTTGAGAAAAAAGTATAAGTAGAGGTTCCTGTCGAAATCGAAGTGCCAATATATATTGACAGACCGATAGTTGACGAAGAATGGCTGAGAAAATTCAATGATTTGGAAGATGAGCTAGGAAGTATGATGAATGAAAATCAGGCACTCAAAAGTGAGAATCACAAACTCAAAGCCAATATGTCAAGTTTGCAGAAAAATCTGGATTTGCTAAGTAGGCACAACAACGAAAAGAACAGAGAAGTTGAGGTGCTGCTCAGTAATAGAGGAGACTACTTACCAGTTCGATATTAAAAGAAGTTGGAAAGAACTTCCTCTGCCTTAGACCGGACTTCTTCTACATTGTCGCCTCGTAGCCATCGCCATTTGATGTATCTCTGATTATTCATGAAATCAAAACATTGAGAGAATAATAAAAAATCCATCAGAGGAACAATAAATCATTTCCTGTGATGCTTGTGATGCTTCTTGTTCTTTCTCCTGTGCTCCTATTCACTTTCACTACTCTCAGACCTTCTTGAATATTTGTGTGTTTTTTTGTGAGATTTTTTCGGAACGGACCTGTCACTGGATTATGATGAATCGACTCTCTTTCTGTGCTTTTTTTTCTTCTTTGATTGCTATTTGTCTCTTGATCTTTCTCGTTTGACTTCTTAGTCGGATTAGGGACTAATGTAGCGTGATTTCTTGTGATGTTTTTTATGGATCTTTTCTTCTTTGTTATCATGAGGAGACCATTTCATATGGTACGACTCTCTCTTGAGCGGTTTTTCATTCTAATATTTGGACTTGCTGTTGGAGGTCGATGCCTGTCTGTTAACTGCTGGCCGAACACTTGTGAAGTACTTTCTGCCTCTATTATCATGCTCTTTTTGCCTTGTGACAATCATTGGCTTTCCATACAGTACGTAATTGTTGAACTTGTCAATTACTTTTTCAGCAGCTTCTTTCGTATCCATAGTGACAAAGGCATATCTGTATGAGTTGCTCGGAAAGCCCATCTTGAAAGACATTTCTTTAATACGTCCACATTTCATAAAATGATACTCAAGATCTGCTTTGAGTACATCGCTGTCTGTATGAACAGGCAAATTTGAGATAAACAATTTTCCCACTTCAGATGCCCTTTCAAAATGGCATGCTTGTGATTATGTAGCTCCTGTTTTTTCGGGTAGAGTCTAAACGATCGGCCTATTGGTTTGCAAGGTCATTTTCATCATGATGATTTATTGACAGCGATAATTTAGCTTATCTTTCTTATAAAAATGACCTATTGATGCTAGCAAATTTAACTTAAACTTCCTAATGATTCCAAGACTGAGATGTATGAATAAATGACAATTTTGATAGGAATGAAAGTTATATTGAATATGGAAATCTATCATCATTCTATTCTTAATTTTTATCCACTTATCAGTCTCGATTTCTTGGCAACACTCCTTTTGTACTTCAAGAAAGCTATCTACTCAATTTCTTCAGGGCACTTCATCCCTAGGGTCTCAGGACAGAAGCTGGCAGACCCTAATGAAATAATACCGAGAACCGTGAATAAGATGAAATGATTAATTCCCTGGCGAGTAAAAGCACCCATGATGATCGGAGCTAAGGTTGATGCAACAGTTCCAAAGACATTGAGAACTCCAACCGAAATATTTCTGACTCTAGTTGGGTACAGTTAAGCCTGATAGATTCCCACAATAGCGAACTCCATAGAGATAAGAAAGCGGAAAATGAAGATCATGACAAGTTGAATATAGATAATGTAGCAGTTATCGCAATCTTCAGGGGCTACGAGGAATATCAAAGTGCCACAGATGATAACAGCTCCTGAAAACTGAATCATGATGGTCTTTCTCCTTTTGATTTTGTCAATGATGACCATCAGAGGATAGTAAGTTGTGATATCTGCCACATTCAAGATGACATTTGATATGTAGATATTGAAGCCAAACTGGGCAATGATCAGTGAGGGTCCGTAGTAAAGCAAAAAAGTGCAAATGTTGATTATACTTTGGGTTATTGTCTTCAGCCTGAGAGAAGCATATCTGAAAGGGTCTAAAGGAGTTGATAGCTCTTGAAATTCATTGGATTATTGGCATTCCATAACATTTTCAATGTCCTTCATGGTGAGGATATCAGGAATTCCTTTGTTGAGCTGACCGATATGATTCAACTCTTTAAGAGCATTTTCAGGACTTTATCTGATTAGATACAAAGGAGATTATTTCAGGATATAGATGAAGCCTCCTAGAGTTATCAGGACTGGGATGAAGAGGAAAAAGGTAACCGTGATGAACCAATCTTTCCACAAATAGTATACAAGGGTTATAACAAGAGCTCCAACTGTGAACATTCCTTGGATTATTGCGAATATCTTCTGTCTTGCCAAATCTTAACATTGCTCGCTCAAAATAGATCCTGTGACAATGGTGACTGAATCAGTTCCAAAACCCAGCAGGACAAGTCCCAATATAGCCAGCCAAATTGTTTCAGTGAATTTTGATAAAATTATCAGCAGGCAGCCAAAAGCTCCAAGGCTCCAAGCTGCAATAACAGTTTTCCTTCTACCGTAGTTGTCTGAAAAGAATGTGACAAAAATGAAGCCGATGAGAGCTCCAAAGTAAGGAGAAGAAGCAAAGAGGTCCAAATAGACCGAATCATCACAGAAATAGTTTCCAAAAGAATTGGCTATTGACTTAAATTCATTTTCCTATTCAGTCACAAAAGAAGCCCATTGTGTCTCTGGAAGGGCACAAACGTATTAAGTGCATGAGCTGGAAAGAAGTCCAAAAGCCTCACAATCAAACTCTGGATTGAGAAAAAAGAAAGCAGTGCTTAGCAGAACAGATCCTGTGGCGAACCAGACACATCCTATAACTCCTGTAATCATGTATTGATATCTCCCAATGCCTCCTACTTTTTCTATAAGATCCAAATAAGTCTCGGGTAACTTGTCTCCACTGGCACTAGGATTTTAATTTGTTTTCTCTGGGTCAGTTTAGTTAAATCTTGACATAAATATCTTTCAATGATTAATAATCTATAAGCCTTTCGACACAATTGTATTAACTTGCTGAATAAATTCCAGTTAAATATAGAGCTTTCGCAAAAATCCATTGGACTAGCTTTATGTAGTTAAAGTTTTTATATATTTATGCTTAAATAGACCTAAATACAAAACGAGCTCAAGAAAACATTCCCTGAATTCTACAACAAATCCCAGCTAATTAACTACTACTGCAGTTTCGACTTCCCTGAAAAGCAGATGAAAATGGTCAGCTGGTGGCTCAAAGTTGTTGAGTTCATCATCGAACATTAAAACAGAGTTTATATTACCTACCAGGAGCTCATTACCTACCTCACCATATACAACCTGAAGCCGACTCCTGTTCCAGCCATCCTCAATTACTTAGCTCAACAATAAAAACTAGGACCCGCCAATTAATATCAAGTCCGGCAAGAGTTAAAAGAAAGTCAACAGGAAGAAAAGTCTTTCTTTGGCTCAGTCATGAGCTATTTTTCAAAGCCAGCCACCAAATAAGTCAATATTTTCAAGTGCGAGGGCAATGAAAAAATCTTTTCCAGGAAGATCAAAGAATTCAAGAAGCAGTAAATCAAGAAAGAGCTTCATCACATCTTCACTCAACACTCCAAGTCTATGAATCAGATAAAATTAGTATAGTAGCTCGAAAAAAAAGTAAACTTAGATAGGTAGTCTGTATTTGAGCTTCTCAGGGAGCTTGATGGAGAACAAGTGATCAAGATGCTCCAACATGGGCAGAGGACTTTTGTCCTTTACTCACACAATTCTTCAGATCTCCACAACAAGGAATGGTGTGAAGTTGAAAGAATGAAATTTTGCTTGAGATAATAGATTGATAAATTTGAATACATGGTGGGTCGATAGTAAGATAAAATCAAGAAGCTTAAAGAAAGAGCGAAGGAGCATCTTGCAAATGGAAACAAAAAAAGCAGCCTGACTTTGTGTAAGGAAGCAGTCGACATCGAAAAGAAAATTTCAAATATTGCAACCAGGAAAAAGCTGTTGGACAATCAGATAACCCAACTTTAATACAATGAAATGAATAAATCAGCTATTGCCTTGCTGGAAGAGGCCCATCAGATCTATGAACAAACTCAAA
>Ga0100402_1003350_pt1 | contig 17469 bp, 19 predicted proteins | sample CryGeyme20150102_FD_80419 | JGI IMG/M metagenome (GOLD analysis project Ga0100402, IMG submission 80419) | Groundwater microbial communities from Crystal Geyser aquifers in Utah, USA - Crystal Geyser metaG 2015-0102 | ecosystem: Environmental > Aquatic > Deep subsurface > Groundwater | place...
AGGATCGAAACCAGCGTTTCACAAAAAAATAATTCCCAAAGGTTGTCCAATCGATCATCTCGCTGGTGGGAGGAGATACTCCTACCTAAGACGATTTGGAGGACTTATTCAACCTTCTGGACGTCAATGGGGACGAAACAATTGACCGTAAGGAGTTCACATCTCTACTGACAACTTTCTTTAAAATATTGAGGGAGAATCAGATAAAAGTGGAAGTTGGTGAGGAATCCGACATCGTTCTGTGATTTTGCATTGATTTAATATCAAGATGGAAATAAACTGAATCACTTGATGTACAACAATTAGAGGTCATAAATTAGATAATTGAAAGGATCGCTGTGATTGGCTATGTTGGTCTAGAGTCGGGCCTTTCCTCCTAAAGATAACTTACGAATAGAGTCATCCAATACGTCGAGAACTGATGCTTGCCCTACTCGCCACTCACAAGGTTTTCCCCACTAATACGTGCTTTCCATGCTTTCGTTCTCATTGCGTAGAGTGTAGTGTACTCCTACGATCTCTCCTTTCTGTGGAAAGTTGATACAATCCCCCAATCTTAAATGTGTGAGAGTGCTCTTCTCACTCATAGTTCTTTATATTAAAAATATTAAGAATCATCAATAGGTCAATTGATTGTTTACCATCCTTTGAGCTCGAAGAACTCCTACTCTTTTTCTCGTTGATGAGGAGTCGGCTGCGAGGGGACTGTATTTGAATAGGAGATTGGGTAGTTATTAATGAGACGCATAGGTGTTCTGCTTATCTTTTGTCTTTTGGTTATGTTTGTGAGCAGATGTTGTCTCTTATCGGCTTTTTCTGTTTTTTAGACGGGATACAGTCTTTTGGTCTCTAAAATGTTTTCACTATTGTTACAGACCTCCTTTGAGACTACTTTTCTGATTTTTCTGGAGCTTTCTCTTAACTTCTAGACCATCAAAGACTTCTCCTTTATGAATAATTTAGAAAAGAGCTCCAGCCCTCTAGATTGGGATATTTTCTATTTTTCCTCATCTTTGTAAACAGGTTCAGTCGTCCTTTTGGCCTTGCAGCTGGTAGATTCACTTATTTTTCCTTTCAGATATCCAGAATAAGATTGCTGACCAGCAAAGTGTCCTTCTATCAACTCTTGTTCTAAATCTCCGATGCTGTTTTCCATCTGTGTGGAGTAGCCTTCAGTAAAAGCTCTCTTGGTTCTGCCTGGCCCCCCAAAAGTAATCATTTTATCGTTTTCAATCAACATTTACCTTTGGCTATTTTTCATTTATTTAATGGGGACATGCCTGAACATTTGTTTTTTCTTGAGGAGAATGTTGAACCGCTTCTGGTTATGGAACTTGGAGGTGTCAATTATTTTAGCTTTTTTTGGGGTGTTGGGCTCACGAAAGAATTTATTGGAATACTGTTTAATGGGAATGGTTGTTTTACCTTATAGTGCATGGTTGTTGTTATCCATAACTGACTGGCTGGGATAGTCCACTGATATATCTTTGCTATTGGCTCGCTCGTAAAAGGTGGCATTCATTTTGTAGTTTCCCTTCATTCTTTTATCAATTGCTTCTAACTCCTATATTTATTAACTTTAATCAAAAGCTCTCTTTTTTATTAACTTGAACAATAATTATTAAAATCAATCTCACAATTGCAAGTATTTGTCCTGCTTCAGCATCTACATGTTCTTCAAAGCATGCACATAGCTGTTGCTGGACATGCGGAGGTTGGAGTATCGGGAATTACGTTTTGTGTATATTATTTTCACCTGGCTCTAGGTCTATTATTACTCGCGGTATTTGAACAGCTTGGGAGTAACGGTCGGATAGAGAACGGCTGGCTTGAGCACTCTCGGAAGAATCAAGTTGGGTGCCATTGTTTATGAGACTCTTCTGATGACCTCGTCTTTTTCTGCCCTGGTATAGTCTTAACAATCGCCCTAGCCATCTGAATCCTCGCCCCCTTTTTATTTGCTCTTGCTCTGATCCTTAGGAGTTTGTTCTTTCTCAGCCTTGAATTCCTTTTTGAATTTTTTGATCATGTCGACCTGCTATCTATCGGCTTCACCAAGGGCTTTCTTAATTTATTGTTTGTTCCTGATATTCGACAACTTATTAATTTTGCTCAAGACTAACAAAGATTATGCCAAATGGCCACCAAATTATGTCCATTGTTTGGGTCCCATCACGTTCAATTTATTCTCATCATTGAAAAAGGCATAGCCAGCTTCGATAGTGTATCCGTGTATACCAATTGTGTTGAGGTAAAAACCACGTGCAGTGTATCGCTTGTATTATTAGAGCTTAAAGGTGCAGCAATGGTATTTGAACATTTTAGAGCGAAGGTCTAATATTTTAGGAAGGAGACGTATTTGGTAGTAGTTGGTTTAGGTGAGGTCGTAATCTGGACCGTAAGTGAAAATGTTTCGTTCTGATGAGTGCCCGTGTAAATCCAAAAAAAGAATAAATTTATCTCCATGCTCCTATTTCAATTTCAGACCTAATTACTTCAGAGCAATGACCTCTGGATTCGTAATTTAATCTTCACTATCAAAACATCGGTTGAGATCGGCTCCCAAAAAATCTAGTATAAACCCATTACTTACTAGTTCTAAAATTGCCAAATACAACACCGTCAGGATTGATCATCGGAATCACCTTCACGATATGCCTCTCCAGAAATTATTTGGTTTGAGGATTGTCTTAAGCTAGCCAGCGAAGTAGACCTCTACACATGAAGGACCCGTTTGTTTCCCCAGGATGAATCCGGGCTGAAATAAGTATGACTTGCTTGTGTGGGTTATCTCCTCTGGTGAAAGTGAGTAGAGGGATGGCCAGACCTACCAGACTATAGGTAAGAGTGCTGCATGCCATATGCTTGCATCTTTTCAGCTTATCAATTTCAGCCAGTAGATCCGAATATGTGTAAGCTGGAAGCAGGCTCACTTCGACTGTACTTTAAGCTTCAACTGTGACTGAGAAGGATAATTTATACAATCTAACACTAGTGAATTTGGAGTTATTGTTGACTTTCATCAAGTGATAACCAACATTCTGCCTCCATTCACCCTTATGATGTTTGAGGTTGTTTATCTTCCTCGTGTATATTTTGGCACCATCTGAAAACATGGTGAGGTTTCTCTTCAAATTGCAGACATTCAGATCAATTAACTTACTTTCTTTGTGGTGGTTGGTCATTCGGAACATAAACCAACTCTGATGCCCGTGAGTGTTGGTATCATTTTTGAGATAGAGTTAGTACTCGTTTGCATTTAGCTAAGAAACAAACTCAAGATTGGCCCCTTCATAATCTGCCTGAAATTATATTGCTTGTTGTTGGTTGACATATCGACCTTTTTTAGGCATGATATATGATTCTTTCAGCCTTATTTTCAATAGCTGGTTGAATTCATGCTATAAAAAACTACTATTTGTGCTTGCCAAATTTCGCAAATATCCATGTGTATTTATCTCTTTGGCTTGTTCATAGACCAAAGGATTTCCTGAGCTGAGGATATGACTTTTGATATTTTTGCTGTCACTGAGAGAGAAAGTAGGAATCGATATGTTTTCAGCAACCGCTGTCCTGTCTTATAACATTTGGTACCTCTTTATTCTGGTGAGGCAGTCATTAATAAGCTCGTTCGCCAACTCTCTCTTACTATCTTTCTTGGTTATGTCCAGTGATCGACCATGGTTTACTCTTTCCTATTTACTTACGATTGCCCTGCGCAATGATTCTCTCTGGGTCATTTCTTTCCCCACAAAAGTTAACTCTACATCTAGCACATTTCATACTGAGCTTCGGCTAGCGATATAACACTTTGGGTCGTTGCTTTACTCGAGGGATGACCATATCATCGTGGATTTAGTGTTTCGGTATGATGAGAGACTATGGTTATAGCTAGGCGAATCCCTCGTCATCATTTTCAGACTCGTTGAGAATGGGAGTATGGCATTTTTTGAGATCGGTGGTGATTGCAAAGGTTTACATAAATATATTGCTTAGAGGTTATTAATTATCTCTTCAGAGCAAATATATGAAAAACTATCACCTAGCGCTAATTAGAATGGCCTGAGTTTTAACATTTTAGATGGGTTCAATAAGTAAATAAGGTGTTGTTATTTATATAAAATATCTTAGACTCCAGATGTTTTCCAAACTTATAGATAATCCCGACCTCCCTCACAAAGAGCAGCAATAGGTTCTCAAAACTGTTCTCACTCAAAATTTGAAACAAAATGTGCACGAGGTACGACTCCAGTTCAATCACAACTATCCACAACTCAGACCCATCCTTCTCAAACATCCTAAAAAATCACTCAGATTGGCCCTCTCCCTCCATACCTGGCAAATTTCTCTGTAAAACATCAGCAAAAAAACAGACAACCCTGCAGTAGATTTGTTGTTGAGTGTCATCAGAGAAAACCCCTGTGCCAATGGTGAATACTTGTTGACCGATTTGTTCAAAAGCTTCTCTGATTGCTGGAGAATGATTGTCATTTTGAAGATCGTATCTGAAGAGGTTGTGCAACACTTGCCCACCAGCACCTATGGCTGGTTTTTGGCATATTTTGTCATGATATCAGCCTCGACTATCCAGAATTATCTTAAACTCAAACAAGAGCCTGCACAATCCAACAGTGATCGGCCAGAAAATGATCTGAAGTTGATAGACAACACAGAGTAGTGGATCACCAATGCCTATCTCAAAGTGATAGCAGGTCTCAAAGAACCAACAAAATAATAGGATCGAAAAATTGTCCTTGCAGCTTTCAGTCAGATATGTGGAGCACTCATGGAAAATTAAGGAGGTGGCCTGCTCATTGTCGATAAATTGTTGCAAATTCAGAGAAGCGCTCTTGAATACCTTTCTCAAACTTACAGTTTACGATAAATTAGCGATATGTTTTTGAGACAGCTCAGAGATGAAAACTACACTCTCAGACTACAAAAAATAGAAATTCCCAGCAAGTATACTTCTACATTCAACTACGCCAAGGAAGGAATTTGCTGGCTCATTCAGCAACTTCTGAGACAAAATGAAGATATCTACTCTCAGGAAGAACAGCTCAATTTGTTACTTCTAGCCTTCAGTGAGAGTTTGTAGTCTCATCTGCCTCTCAAAGAAGATTTTCTGACAGAAATCAAAAATAAATTCAATCGAAAAGTCAGCATTGTTGATTTTGAGCATAGCTATCCCTTGAGCATCCTTCTCTTCAACGTCTATCTTTACAAAAGAGAAGAACTGGACTACTTCACTGAACAACTTGGCTTGAACAAAGATTATGCAACTGACTTAAGAAGATGGAAGAAATTCTTATCAACCAACTTTGATAAGCTTAACATTGATCGTGTTGCCCTTGTCGTCAGCCAAGTCACTCCCAAGCACATCTAAGAAAGATAAATCCTGTCTCTAATAAAATCTCTCAAATTTGACTTCACTGGCAAAGAACTATGCGAATCTGTTTCTAAATTAATCGCTTCAGCTATAACAACACACCCAGAAGCCAAAAAGGTAGTCAGCTGGCTGGTGACCAGAGAAAGATAAAACTAGAGAAACGTCGATTTCTGCGATGAATTGACAAAAACTCATGCACTATGATCATCTATTGTCACAATCTATAAATCATGTTTAAATAGACTATCAGAGGGTTTTGGTCAGGTCGAATACCCGAACACATCCGTCCTCACAAGCTGCATATAGGTTGGATCCTTTGGAAGTAAGAGCGTGGATTGTGTTTCCTGCTTTGATAGTGGAAATTATGTTCATGGGGGCACGGTAATCGAGAAGATGTATGTTTCCATCAAGATCGGATATTGCGTAGTGATGAGGGGAGTGTACTTTCACGATTGAGGAGGCAGATATATTTGCTGGAGAGTGGAAGATGGTCTTGAGTTTATTAATGTCAGTCCAGTGCACCCCTTCACTCTGAGGAGCAATCAATGCGTGGTTCTCAGCCATGAAGATGACATTGATTGATCCTTTGAATGGCTCCATTCTACCCAAAATATTTCCTTTGGCTAAGTTAGTCACAAACACTTCTCCAGCAATACAGCCAGTCACGACAACCTGATTATTGGTATTCAAAGCAGCTATTTCCTATTTGTGGAACTCATTGCCTGCAGCTTTCGTGATGTCTCCAGTTTTGGGTGTGATGATTCGCAATTTATTTTAGCAGGCTGCCACGATTTGTTTGCCGTTTTCAGCGAAGATGAGATTTGTTGGTGGAACATCCAAATTATAAGTGGCATAGAGTTAGAGTCCTTTGAGGTTGTAAATACTCACTGAGTACTCATGAGCTGCTGCTAATACTCCGCCATTCTTATGGCAGACCACATCTGAAGGCTACTCAATGTCTAACTTCAGTGATTCTTGTTTCGCCAGCTCTGTGCAGTAAATTTCATTATCAGTGAGAGTGACAACATATTTTCCGTCGTGGGAGACTTCCACCTTGCTGACTGTTTATGTGTGCTTTAGTGAGTAGAATTCTTTCCAAATTGAAGGTTAGACTTCGTTGTGGCATCTCAAGTGGTCATCTCCCCCTCCACTGAGAATTGTTTTGCCGTCTGGAGTGACTGCAACAGAGATACAGAATTTGCCATGATCTGCCAATTTGTAGGTCTACTCTGACTCTCCGCCAGTCACAAACTGATCCTCAAGATCTTCATAATCCACTTCTTCCTTTTTTTACTAGCCCTCCTCTGACTCTTCCTACTCCTGGCCTTCTCTTTCCTTTTATAATTTCTCAAGTTAGGCCTCTTCCTATGAATCAATTTCCATTGCTTAGCATATGTCGTTATCAACCATCCAAATGTCGATATCTTCATCTGCTGCCACTGACTATGTGGCATCTGTCCAGTTTTACTCATTTTCATCGACACCTCCCTCGTTCTCAGAATCTTCCTATTCCTACCCATTCTAGCTCGGCTTTTTCTCTTCTTTACTTTCCTAAGTCTCTTTGTTTTAAATTTTATTTGTTTCTGGCTTGACTTCAGCATTGGTGATCTACTTCAATTCCTCTAGCTTCTTTTCCTCTTGAACTTGCTCTACTTTTTTATCCTCAACCTCCACTTCGGTCTTGTTAGTTTCAGTTGGGATGATCTGTTGCTCTTGCCTTTCTTTTTTGGTATTTGTATTTTCCATCAACAATGGTAACTATAGTGCTAATAAAAGAATAGTAGTTTATTGGAAGAACACAATATCATTCCTTCTTATTTTTCATCTCGTTCTACAAATACTTCCATATAACCCTGAAGGCCACTCCTTGAATGACGTTTGTTAGTAGTTTGGTACTCAGGCCTCGTAAAAACAGACCTTGGACTCCGTCTTTGGCAATAATGTCCCCGATAACTCGCTTATAGGTCATTTTCTAGGCAGCTGTTTGCTTAAATGTCTTGACAACTCTGATGGAGTTTGATATGCAATCTGAAACCACAGTGCTAACCAGTCCGATGAAGGCACTACGCATAATAGCTTTTGTGAATTATTTTTCATAACTGTATTTTTCCATATAGGCTTCTAGGTAGTTATTTGTGACAAACCAAGGGTAATGTCCTACCATTGTCGCCAGAGCTGATGCCACACCTCCTTGGTAAAAAGTAGAGATGCCGTGAGACTAGTATTTGACCAAAAGCATCTTCAATCCATCATGCCCATAAACCTGCTTTGATGTTTTCCATGCATCAACAGGTAAAGTGATCAACCTCCACATTCCTGCTAAAATGGATCCAAGAGAGGTTTGCACAAAGATAGGCAATTTTTTTAGAACGGTGTTATCTTCTGAGAGAGTGGTGGCGAGCATGTTGGCAGCAGTGTCACCAAATCTTGACATAGGCCCGATAATTAAGGCAGGCACAATGCCTTTGTAAAATCTAGGGATTCCACCGTCTTTAAAGAGATGTTTAACAGTTGGCAGGAAAGATCCACCATGTTTAAACTGGTAGTTCATGGTAGTTCTCATCCACATAAGCGATGTAACTTGGATAGCCATGGCAGAGGCACCAGCGATTCCAGATTTGGCGGCAATTTGAAGAATTTATGGCAAGGATCTGATCTTAGTTTTTGATCTTTATTGAGTTGCTTCTTGAACAGGTGTTGTCATATCTATTTAAATTTTATATTATCAAACAGGAAAACTTAAGCACTTATACTCTAACTTATCATTGTATTTATTACTTTCTGGCGAAAATTATCATCAGACAATATTATTAATATCAGCTCAATCAAATCTAGTCGAAATTTCGCAGCTAACCTTCAGCCTTAAACTCGTTCTTGTCTTCCTCGAGGCCTTCGAGAGTCTTGAAAAATTCACCCTCATTGTAGAGAGTTTTCAAAATAGGTCCATCCCTATCTGAGTCAAATATCAGTTCAAATTTGTTGTAATGAAGGGAATTTTAAGGAATCGAATATTTGAAGTTGTTGCTGAAGTTGTCAGGAGGTGGAAAAATGGTGTCCAAGCCAATCCTCAACACATTTTATATCATATGAGGAATGAGCCTTTAGAGAACAGGAGATGACAATTCCAGGCAAGGGTTTGTATTGATCTAAATCAACCAAGGTTTAAAATCGTCATCAACCATATAATCTAAACCAAAAATTTAAAAATTTTTATCTTTGTTCTCCCTGTTCAAAGCTAACCAAGTTGATTTCACAGACATAGCTGCAATTTCCTTCATTTTCGGGATCAACACATTGTATAAATCCATAGTTCTACCCATAGCAGGCAATGAATCCAAATATCTCTGCAACTATGAGTAGCTCAATTTATTTCCCTCCTCAAAACAGCTGTAATTGTCACTGTGTTTCTGAACAGCATCGTTGGTTAGATGGATGTAAGGATCGGTATCATCGAGATTAAAGAAAGCAGACGAGGTTCGTACATAACCATCTTGGTACCAATAAGCCTTAGTTTTAGAGTTGTGGCAAGTGATCATCAGATAGGTTCTGAGGTCAAACTTCCTGCTGTTGTAGAGCAACGGTCTTGTTATGTATTGCTGGACGATCAAGGATCCTTTTTTATTTTACCGGGCACATTTGGTTACTCTTTTCTTGATATCCTCCAGCTTATTGGTGCATTCGATGCCATTACCTCTGTTGGAAAATTATCCAGGCTTGATAATCCAAAAATTATTTTTTTTGTTTTTTTTCTGTGAGCTGAAGTACTCCACAACAATCTAGAATTCAGGATCTTTTAAGCCTTTGCTGATTATGAATGTCTTTGGGACGATATCAAAGATATCCTGATTAGTCAATCTACAATACTCTCTCATGCAGAGAAACATTGCCTTTTTGTTTCCCAACAAGCCGTTGCCTGGAAAGTGATTGTGGATGGTTTACTAGTGGCTCAGGTTCTATATTCTCATCTTGAAGGGAATATACCTCAGTCGATCTTAAAAGTAGTTAATGTTTCGAGTCTTTGCCAACTACTGCAATTTTTGAACTTGTCTGGCTTACTCAGAAGTCAAAATTCTGTTGATTGGCTCATTTTTCATCGCGAGGATCCTTGAAGGTGATTTTTGGCTGTTTCGAGCTCCGGTTAATTAATGTTTATATCCTTCAACAAATGGTTGCTGTTTGAATAGTTGAATATTCTTGATCTGGGTCCATACGAAATGGGCCTCCATTTCTGTTGTTTATTCAAACCAGAACCTTTTCCGCATAAGAGATCGAATCAAATTGCCATTATTTCCATTACCAATGTAAAACTTTAAAGGAGAAGGGTAACATTCCAAGTCGAGTGGTCGATACAGCCGATTTGAATAGTTGAGCATGAATAAAAATTCACGGTATTTGTTTACCTTCTCAATAATGCAGTTGTCCTTTCCGTTTAATTTAAATACCATGGGCGATTTGCTTTTTAGTTTGTCCTTTCTTCCTATATGAAGGCTTCCCAGCAAATTGATGGCCTGTTGTCTTGAAACACCTTTTTTCGAGGTTTAGCTCACCATCTATCTCTCAGCTACTGGGTTGCTTATGTTTGTACTTTGGAAGGTGCTGAATGTTTGGTCCATATTCCTCACTTCCAATTTTTTGGTGGTCTTGTTAAACAGAGATTTTGCTCTTATTTTTTTCATTTAACTTTTTTTCTCCTAGCTAAGCCCTTTTTTCTCAGTTTTAATGGTTCCAATCTGCAAGCCAAAAGATTTGATGACATTGGAGTACTCAGATCTTTCCAAATTTTTGATATCATAGTATTCGATAATCTTCTTCAAAGCTTTGAATTTTGTTTAGGTGAGCTCTGGCATCTACTATTGCTCATTGGCATTGTCTGTTAGTTTTTTGACAAAATTGTTGATTTCGAATACTGTATAAATATTTGTATACTTTTTTGTTATGTCGTCTTGCGGTTTCTGGCTGAGGTGTAATTTTAGTAGCGAATGTAGGTCATCCTATCTTTCCGATCTGTCCCGATATTGCCCTTGACTCCTGCATATAACTCATAAACTACTGAAAATGTTGGCAGCGTTGCAAAGGTTGTTGGTTCGATAGGCCTTTTTGGTGACCTCCGGAGAGACAGCCTTGTCCTACTAGAAGAACTGCACATTGGAAATAGATAGAGGCGCTCCTTTCTACTAAATAGTGTTTCTGTAAGAAATGATGCTCTAGTTGGGATTATCACTGATTGTGAGGGAAGTAACCCTCGGATCAATTTTATTTTTGCGGCCGTCCATCTTTGATTTATTGCTGTGTTATTTCTGATTAATAAAATTAATGATTAGCACCCTCTTAAACAATGCTCGGTTATCATCAAAATAACTAAACTGACACAATATAATCAGACAATATTGCCTATCATAGATCCGATTTGTTCAGTGATGGAGGACTCAACTCTGTTCCTTTAATCCTATCATATCAAATTTTAACTCAGATGATAGATAGAGCACGATAAAAGAATACAAAATTTACCCTTTTCTTATTTTTATCCAACTAGAAGAATAAAAAGTGATTCCTTCCCATTACCATTAGCTTTTAATAATAAAACAATATAATGTAGAGCAGGAAGTATGAGCCAAAAAACACCATCAGACGACTAGAAATCAAAATTCCCAACTTCAGCCATTCCAAGGATAAGCCTAAAAGTACAACCCTATCCAAAACTAAATTGTATAATTCGCAAAGCTCACATACCTATACCTACACTCCATATCACAGCAATCACTCAAAGGATAAGATTCAGCAGAGTCAGACGCCTAGAAAAATACAGGAAAAGCCGAAAAATTTTCAACCTTACCAACTGAAAAACCCCAAACAAGGGTTGATGACCGCTCAAAAGGTGCTAAAAGTAAGAGTTTCGTCGAAAAGCCCCAGAAATCGCTATTAATCACCGTCTGCTCGTCTTCATACATAAAAACTTCTCCACCAACAGCTGTGCAAAACGGAAGTGAACACAAGTCGCAACATTGACTAAGTACGTAACAAACTGAAAACCCTTTCAAGTAAAGGGCCCATGATGCTTCCAAACAATTACTTCAAAAAATAGATCCCGAACAAGCTAGAATATATGAACAAGACTCTTCGCAAGATGGCCTAAAATAGGCAACAACAGGTGGGCTCTCGCAAGTCAAAATATGAGCTGAAAATGATAAAAAGGCTCAGCAAAAGTCAGAATGGGGATATAATTCTTGCTCAATCGAACATCAACGGAATAGTGGTGGTCATCAAGACCTTCAGGAAGGAAAGCCTAAAATTAGAGTACTTGATAGACGAGATGAAGATTCATCTCTACTGCCAGCATCCTAATATTTTGCCAGCTTACGGCTATCACGTTGGCAGAGACTAAGTCTACCTTTGCATGGAATTCGGATTCAACAACTTGTATCAGGAAATATTGCGAAAAGGGCCTTTCACCGAATAACAAACAGCAAAGTATATCATGCAAATTTTATCGGGAGTATAATATCTCCACAGAAACGGGATCATTCATCGGGACCTGAAACCAGAGAACATCATATGTTTTGGTTAACACCTCAAGATCACGGATTTCGGTTGGTCCATCAAAACTGACACTCAACGCCGCACTCTCTGCGGTACACTTGATTACATATCACCAGAAGTCGCTGAAAGAAGCTATTACGACAACAAAATTGACTGCTGGAGCATCGGAGTCTTGATGTATGAGATGCTGATGGTCAAGCCACCTTTTTCGCAAAGTCACTAAAAGTATGATTTTGCTAGCTTGACTCTTCCGGAATGTTTAAGTCAGGATTGTCAAGATCTCCTGACCAAATTGCTGAAAGTTGACCCTCAGACCAGAATATCAACGAGGGAAGCCTTAGAGCATAACTGGATCAAAAATCACAAAAAATACGGCCTTCTCTTTCAGCGTCGACAGTACAAAGAGATGCAAGAGGAGGTCGATTTGCTTTTTTCAGTTTGAGAAACAATAAGATATGCTGATGTTTAATGACAGTTACCGATGACTGATAATTTTAATATTAAAAGTTGAATCCAAAATGAGCAGCAATAATTGGCTCTCTATGATGAACAGATCCTCCAACAGAACAGGAGGATCTCTAGCCCGCAGTCAAGGCTTGTCACCCACCATGTCCTTCATGCCACGATCGACTTCCACCAGTCTCAACAAACATGAATCTGTTAAGTCACAACCAGACCAGCAAAAAGTCACAGTGCAGCTGTTTAGAATAATGCATCTTCTGAACGTCAAAGTCAAGAAAAACTACCTTTACTCTTTCTGCAAAATTTAACAAATTTGCAAGAACAGAATAAAAGATGAGAAATGCAACTAAAAAACAGTGAAGGCTGAGGTCATAAAAGATGAAGATGAGGAAATTATAAAGAGACAAAGATTCAGATAGGGTCTTTAGAGAATTTGTGTCTTTGAAAGTGCCCAAATGAGCAAGATTAGCATGAGGTAGGAGTCTGCATTGATTAGCTCGAGCTTCAAAAGATTAAGGAGTCACTCAGATAGATCCAAATCCATCGACAAACTATCAAAATTCACAAAATGCAAGATTAATGAACTCAAATGCCATCTCATCAAAGGAATCAGATAAAAAGAAAAGGAATAGATTAGGGCCCAAATTTTGATTGGCAGTCTTGAACAGTTAATCACCAAGCTCATGGGAAAAACGTTCATTGAGTTAAAACAGTGGAGGCCTGAACCCAATCAGGAAATTGTTGAAAAGGAAAAGCCAAAAGGAGATTTTATAGATTTGCCGAAACAGATGGAGGGCGAGGAAGTGCATCGGAGGAGAGTCAGGCTCAGAGAAAAGAAAATTAATAATGCTCAGCCAATAGACCTATGCTCAAAACTTAGTGCGTGCAAAAGAGTTCGAGACATTCATGAGGATCATCCTCTCCATCGAGATACTCCTCTCTAGGCATGCATAGCTGAGAATATGAGGCGCTTCCTAATAATCAAACCCTAATCTTTAGTAAACTGCCTTCCTGATCTTGCTGACACTTGCACTATATTTGTTCCTCAACTAGCAGAAAGTCCGACAGATACAAGCAATTCAGTTAAGCAGTCACATATAACATAGCCTAAATCCTTTATTGACGACTTCTCCAACATCGACAGTTGTCCCACTGATCGCACCAACGAATAAACTGCTATCTGTCATATTCAATCAACTACATACAGCACTCGAAAAGGTAGCCAGGTATCCCCTTTGATGAGAGTTTAATAGTTGCTCAACAACATGAAAAATATTCAGCACTGTCGTAGCGCCTCCAAATAAAAGAGACTAGTCAATATAAACATACCAAAATAGTTAAATTAGATGACCAGTCCTACCAAGACACCAAGAGTGGCTTACCGCAACTACCTTCACCAATCTAATCAATGCCACAATAAATCTGCCGGCAAGGAGAACATCGGAGTTCGTCTGATGACCGAAAAAGCCAAAAATGACGAACCAAAAAAATGTCTCTCGCAAATGAAAGTAAAAAGCACAGTTTTAGTCAAAGAAAAGAAGGGTAAGTGTGAAAAAAGCCAGCTTTTTTCAGCCCGCAAGATGAAGCTGGAGATAGAGAACATAATCAATCGCCGGAACCGACAGTTGAGGCAAATAAAGTGATCGTAATGAATGATATTTATATTATTATTTATGTCGACATAAGGAAATGTTCAATCAACTTTGAATAGATTTGACTTCACTAAGAATTTATGCTATTTTATCAGAGGATTATCGTAAAGTTTAGAGGTCCTGTGGAAGACCGATCACAGCTTGTGCTTCAATGGGCAGTAGCTGCTAATTGAATGATTTTAGGACAACCAAGAAAGGGTTAACCTATTTCCAAATACAGACTAATCTCACCAGCCCACTTATGATTATGCGCACCTCTTTGCATGTTTCCTTAACATCTAGCTCACATTTCTTACTGCTTTCTTTCTGAATATCCTTGATAAATTGCCAGCAATCGCTCTTGTTATGGAAAAATGTGTAGATTGTAATTGGAACTATTTTTTCGCCCAGCTGAAGTTTAAAGCCTTCTTTTGTCTTTTTGGCTAACCCATCCTACAATTGCTGATAGAGACTGATGTTCATCTAGCGAAGGTTATTACCCTTGAGATGGATTTGTAGCGAGGGACAAATTGTCAGGATGAAATAAGCTATTTTGCTGAAGGTTATAGAGCATTAGGAGCAGTTTACGTGGCGAGGGAAGTGGTATTAATATTCCATGGGTTTTGTGAATGCTGACTTGTAGTAGTACTTCTCAATGGTTTTTAAAATTATGAATATTTTGCCCTCAAGCTAGCTTTACCAGTTTAGCAACTGAGCCACCAAATCACCTATCTTTCTGATATCGTCTTCCTCTGTGAATAATTTGGCTTTGAGCTCGTCCTCAATTGCCACTCTTCGGTCGAAATCGATAGAAATAGTATATGTCTGGTTGTCCTTATACTTTTGGAAGACCTTCTTCATGGATTCTACGTAGACTGCAGGCCTGTGGGTGAATATAAAAAGATTGAGCAATGATTAGAAAACACTCTGAGACATCGATTGTCCCAACTCCATACATCTCTTGATCAGAACCTCCAGATCTCTTTCAGGATCTTTGCTGACCTGTAAGCACAGTTCTATCAATTTAGGATCGGCACTTGCTACCTGTTTATCTTTTGACTTTGTAAGTATATCCAACAAAGCTGTTAATTTGATCTGCTAACTCTCTTCTAGCAAAGCTAGCATTTATTATTTTGTAGTGTTGTAAATTGTCGTTTTTAACTCAGGAATTTCATATCCAGGGCTCAATTGTGCAATCTTGTATGTCACAGCATCTATTAACATCTTTCCGTATTCCAATCGGTTTAGTATAGCATCCTAGCTCTTATTCCTCAATTTTTAAAATAAAATGTCATTTTCCTTATGATCGCCTTCGAATCCGTACACCCAGTAGATGACTCCTTTATTGAAAGTTTCAATCACATCGAGTTCATCCTGGGCAGCTTCAGTTATGTATTTATTCGCCATACAATGTTCATGGAGGTGAAGATAGGTCAGAGCCAGGTTGTTGTAAGAAAGAGAGTCTTCATTGTTGATTTGATTGTAGTTTGCCAAAGCGTTGGCGTATAATTTTTATTCGTAGTAGATTGTTGCACAGTTTGAAAGAATAACGTCTCGGTCTTAGGATTAGGAATTTTCCAATTGAGAAAGAAGGTTTTGATAGATTTGAAGCAAAATTTATTTGTCAAAAAGGTAAGCTTCACTCTTCTTGTCAGGTGAAGCATCCAATCTTTCTTCTAGTATTTCAGCCCAGCTCGAGTAAAATGTTTCCATCTTTTCATCCTAAAACTCAAAACTATCCACTCCCAGCTCTCTGACTAACTTGACTGCGTTCCAGGCTCGCATATACATTTCATACACTTTAGCTTTGTCGGTCTATATCTGACTGATACACCCTGTCATCGAAATGAGACAATCTGCCACATAGACCTGTTTTGTCTCCATCTTTACATTGCCATCTTTGTCAATTAGTTCAAGAAACCGCTCAAAATATTTCATGGCTTCGGCATAATTTTTTTAGTCATAGAAACAACAGGCTATGTTGTAGTTGAGCTCGAAACTGTCAGGCTGACTCTCAAGAGCCATTTTATATTCAGACATGGCTTTGTTAGTATCTCCTATAGCCTCGTAATCGTTGCCTAGACTTGAATGAATTGCTGATTTTTACTGCTAATTTTTGATCTTTGATCCGACAAATTCAAAATGTTCGATTGATTCGTTATACTTTTTCTACAGACTCAAAAGATGGCCAATAGCCTTGTGACCTGCTAAGCTGATACTATCCATGGGTATCTTCTGACCTGCTTTTATGAAATGGTTCTCGTAAATTTGCTTGGCTGTGTCCAAGTTGAGCTACCCTTAGTTCTACTTCAAAATTGATAGCTCTAGAGTTAGCGAAAGGGAATGCTTTGTCATGTCGCTATCTGGCATATTGTTGATTCTTGCCCTCACCTCTTTGTAGAGCCCTTCTTCAATCATCCTCAGTCCTTCCTCTTCCGAAAAAGAGCTACCCTCTTTGATAGCATCATTTGGATAGGTGGTACCATCATATACATTTTTTTAGCTGCCTTTTCGCCTGAAGTTGTTGGTGAGGGATTGTCTAAAATGTTTGTCACTGGCCTCGAAATCCTTGAGCAATTTCATACATGAACCAATCTCCAATTAAATTTAATTTCTCAGAGAGCAGTTGTCTTTTTTCTGTATTCTTTTAAGTTCTTCCACCTTTTTCTTGATATTTTCAGCACTACTATCTGCCAATACCGACATCCTCTTGAGCTGAAATTCAGCCATCTGCCTCTCTTTGTTTATATCCAGTACTTTCTTAAAGAGCTTCATAGCTTTAGAGGCCTGCTCCTTGGTCACTTCGTGGAAGACTTTGTGATCAATAATGTTTAGGCTGCAGACTATGCACATGCCATAGTTAAAGAGCGCACTTTATTCATTTGGATTCAACTTTAGTACTTTTTCGTAGCATTATGCTGCCTTGTCGAAAAGATCTTAGTTTTTGTAGCTAATGCCCAAATTGATCAAAGAATTCATATAGAGGCTACCCACATCGATGCCTTTCTCTTCTTTGAGTGAGATCACATACTGATAATGAATTATTGACTCCTCATTATTGCCAAGAAGTCTCTAGGCGTTGCCCAGGTTATAGCGACTGATAGCATCATCAGGTTTGATCGCAATTGCTTTTCTATAAAACCTCCGAGAATCAGTAAAGCGTCTCAGTGAGCGGTAACAGGCTCCGATGTTGCAATAGGCCTGGTAGTAGTTGGGATCATACATGGTAGCCCTTATGTACTGTTCTATAGCATTATTGAACTTGTCATTGCCTTGGAGCTACTTTCCCTGCAAAAATGATGCCTTAGCTTGCTCAGTGTTGACGTGACGAGTGGTCGGTCTCACTGAAGTATGACTGCTAGTTTGTCGGATTCTCTTGGATTCTGGTCTTTGTTTGATTTAGGCCTTCATCAGTTGTATATTTGATTTATTCGATGGTTATAATTCATA
>Ga0100402_1003355_pt1 | contig 17454 bp, 22 predicted proteins | sample CryGeyme20150102_FD_80419 | JGI IMG/M metagenome (GOLD analysis project Ga0100402, IMG submission 80419) | Groundwater microbial communities from Crystal Geyser aquifers in Utah, USA - Crystal Geyser metaG 2015-0102 | ecosystem: Environmental > Aquatic > Deep subsurface > Groundwater | place...
TAAATATCTTAGTAGTTTGAGGTCCTTGTCGGGTAAAAGCTCAAGTTATAGTATGAACTGACCAAAAAAGCTGACTAATTTTGCTCATTAAATTAAAGCAGCATCAATAGACTCAGCACTATTATCAATTGTAAAACAGAACTTGAAGAGCTTGTCAAAGACTAGCTGTGGAGAGCTCGGAGCCTAAAATAAAAGCTCAAGGTGGATATAGCAGTTTATTTTAGATAAATTTGGGAATTCAGCCTGAAGACTGTTGAATCAATAATCGAGAAGCATCAGCTCAAAGTAAATAGCCTGGAGAACCAGATAAAGAACAAAGAATAGGATATAATGGAATTAAAAAGACAAGTAAAGGAAGGAGATAACCATCGCTTCAGGTTACTTCAAGAGAGATAGAATGAACTTAAATAAATGGAAGCTTTGAAAAAGTCTAAGTTAGTCGCCCGGGGCAAGCTAAAAATAAATAGCTCACTAATATAGTAGCTGTTGGCCCCAAATGAAAAATAACCTCTCCAGCTTTATACTTTCGATATCTTTCAAAATAATTTCTCCGTGAATAAATTCCTAGAAGTTTAAATTCAAACTCAACATCGAAGGCTTGGCTTATAACAATCATTTGCTTTTCATCAAAAAGGAATTTCAAAAGAATTCAGTCATTCAGAAGTGCAAACCATAAAATGCGAATCTCCCCCTTCATAAAATTATACTCAGACATTTTAAGTTCTCACTAGCCATGAGTATGCTCAGACTGAAGTGGACGAAAAGAAAGATCAGCAAAATCAAACAGAAACGACTCGGCTAGAATTTACTTCCAACATCAACAGTCAAACTATTGTCTTCAACTAGCGTCAATTCAAGCTTGCAATCAATAAATCTCTGTAAATTAACCTTCACTAACAACAAAAATGGCCACAAAATGAGTAAAATGGCATGCAAACAGAAGAACAGGAATTTTATACCCAGTTCCAGATTGAGGATCTAAGATCGATTCCCTAGAGACCTCTCACCCTGATCGAGGAAGAATAAAGCGGGAATTAGATCCTGAACATGTTGCAAGAAGCAGAAGATTGCCTCTTGATCCCATAGATCTAACTTTTGAGGAGATAAATCATGGCCTATCGAGATGAAATTGAGAAACTGTCCTTGAAAATCCGGCAGCAATAGAAGGAGAAGGAAGATTAATTCAATTTCAGACTGTGATCTATCTGTGTCAATATATTAGATATGAAGATGCATTAGATATTTCCAAAAGTAAACCAAGTCTTCTCCTACCACCTCTCCAACTTCGAAGTCATTTAGTCCCTTATGTCTTCCATTTCTCTAAGGGTCGAGGCTGAGCATCAATACGAGAAGGCAATTAGCATGTCAGCTCAAAAGATCAGCGATCTGAAATCTGAACATCCTTTGTATTCCAAAATTATCAAAAGTTTCAAGAGTTTGATCAGCGAAAGGGTGAGTCAGGTAAGATTTTTCAAAGAACAGATAGCAAATGAAGCTGAGCAGCTTAAATAGGCCTTGCTGCCAATTGAGTAGCAAATGAAAACAAGTTTGTCAGAATTAAAGGCGATGTAAAAAGATCTAAAATCTTCCTTTGATAATTTACTCAAAAATAAAGGAGCTTCAGAATCTAAGCTGAAGTAGCTTGACTAAAAATTTATCTTGAATTAAATTTCAGTACTCTACAAGCAAAACCTTGGATTGAGAAAACATTCAGAAGCTTATTTATCTGAGCAGAAGAAAATGACAAAATCTCTGGAAAAGGACTTAAAAGCTGTTCGCTAAGGGATGGCAAAGTTCGAGGTTGGAGCTCGTGAGAAGGAAAAAATCATTTGGGAACTGGATTTCAGAGTTGAGGAATAATTTGTCGACTTCATCAAAAAATACAACGTGCACTAGATTTCTCTCATTCGAAACATCCAGTACGATATTGACACAATGATCAAGAAAACAGATATATTCAACTGGTAAAAAACGGAAGCCTTCTAGGAACAATTTTCAGGACACGCTATTGAGCAGTTTGAAATGTCATTCAAGGACCCATATAAAAAATTCAAGAAGGCAATAGTTAGACAGGAGTCCATCGTTGATGACAAAGCTTAAATCCAATGCGATCAATAAAAGTTAAAGCAAATCAGTTCAAGGCTTAGCCAAAAAGAAGAACTAGCAGGAGTTTTGCACTAGATTGAGAAGCAATATTCTAAATCAAGAGACGAGGTATGCGTCTGGATTGAAACTTTCCGAAAGCAAGGAAAGTTTAAATTTGAGATGGATTAATTTCAGTGGATGACTGACATTTTCAAAGAAGTATTGAGAAGCGCCATAAAGCATCAAGATTTTGAATGCATTCAAAGAATTATCCAGTATGGCAACTCATACTGTACTACCATTGGATAAGGCAGTAAGAAAAAGACTATTTTGGACTAGCTTAAAAAAGAAAACATCCTTTCCGACTTATCATTCTGGAGATACTATCTCTTATGGCTTATTAGAGAGAGTGTTCATGATTGCAAGGCTACTGAAGACCGATAAATCCATATCCGAAATGCTGTGTATACAACCCTGCTCAGTAGTTCGCTTTCAATGATTGACTGGGGTATCGATAAGTACAGCGTCAAGAATTGTGTGGGCAAGATGGCCAAGACCTTTGGATCTTTGACATAGGCACAAATTTCGGAGTTGCTGAGGCTGACAGAAGCTGCATATTAGAACCATGAGAAATCTAGGAAAAATAGGAAAGAATGATTATCACATCCTATTCGTCATTTGTATGTCTGTTTGTTGCACTGGTCGTATATTTTGTTCAGAAGGTCGTCTTTCAATTTGCGTTGGAGTTCAAAGGTACTGATCAAATGATCGTATTCGTGCTTCGTGTTTCGGTGAATGGTGTCTTTGTACTATTTTTCAGATTCCTTCACTCTCCCTTCAACTTCTGCCCAAATCCTGCCTTTCCACTCTTAGCTAACCTGGACTCGTTCTCCTTCTCTTCCTCTTTTTCTCAGATCTTCCAAATGACCTTCAAAATTAAACTCTTTCTTTTGTTTTAGTTTATTTTGCTTACTGCTTTTTCCCTCTTTAGCCTTACCAGTCTATCTGAGGAGGATGCTTTGATTTATGGACTCTTTTCGGTTGCTCTTATCTTTGGAGACGGCTACTTTATCAAGACTAGCATCAAGGGGAGAATATTGGTCTCTCATCATGAAACTATTATTGTGCTATCCTTTGTACTTCTTCTCGTTTTATTGCTGTTCCTTGAGATTGCTGATTTCCTTTTAGATATTTTTTTGGCCATCGAGGATCTGCTTCAGCATCTACATAAAGTTAGACATACTCCATAAAGCTCACTCATCTTATCTTCCTTGCTATATTTCTCCGCCTATTTCTGTTGATTGACCACCACTTTGGATACCCCTGTCTCTCTCAGAGACTATCTTAAAGCAGCTGGATGATAAGTGGGCTCTTTCCTGATTTTGCTGCCTTATCCCTGGGGTCTTATTTTGCCTCGCAGTTCCATAGTTTTGGATCCTCTCACTTCAGGATGAATTTGGTTTTAGTCATGAGCATATTATCTGCATCTTCTGACTTGATGCTTCTCTCCTTCTTTCTACATATCACTGTGAGTACTTCCTTGAATTTATGATTGAGCATGCTGATTCTCCTTTCAATTTAGGATTTATGCTTTTCGATAGGATTCAAGTCCAAGTTCATATATTCGTTAATTAATAATAACAGAGCTCATCACAGGTAAAGCTTTTGTTCGTTTTCGAGGATTTTCTTCTCGTAATGAACTACCTTGTCTTCAATCTCAGCCAACCTTTGCTGCTGATTCACTGAAAGCCCACAATCTTTAAGCGTCGCTAACTATTTCAATATTTTGTTCAGGTGAGTCAATTTTTTAACAACCTGTGGTTCACTTACTTGAGAAGAGTGAAACTAATGACTTGATTATTGATGTTTTGATTCATGAAGGCTGTTAGTCTCTCTTTCTGAGTCGAGATACTTGTAACTATGCCCGACATAGCAAATTTCCTTGCTCGATTCATCACTAGCATATTCCACGTGATCTGGCTTGTACCATTTTTATTGATATGCCCCATTATTCCCGCTTTGAGTTATCTATCTCAATGGTGAGTAGGAAGGTCTTTATCTTTGCGAATCCCGATAATAAAAAGACCCGATATTTTTCATTAAGTTATCAGACAGATTATAACAGACAGTCACAATATAGTCTATTATCAATCAGTCTTCATGTACAAGTTATATTATTATTTTAATCTTTTGATTGAGTCAAATGGTTGTTTCTTTTGATGACAAAAGTATTTAGTTTACAATTTCTATATTTTCTAAACATAGGAGCAATGGAGAATTAGCCTCAGCTTCCGAAACATAATCAAATCTTTCTCAAAGGTTAAATCGAAAAAATAAAGCTGGATTACTCCGAAGATGTGCCAAGAGTGATGTTTGCCCCACCTCAGCTCATCAATAGATTAAATAGAGGCATTCCCCCCGTCAGTCCTTCCCTAATATACACTGAAGGCACATCGATTGCTGCCATTGACCGTAAAACTATTGATATGCAGAAAACGGAGAAGGGTGGCTGCTTACTGAAAAATTCGATGTGCCTATTAACATTTCAGACTTGATTCGAAGTAAAGTGGTAAAATTTTATCTGGGAGAAAAAGAGCTAATTGCCAAAACAAAGAAGGGGTATTATCTGATCAACTGGGGCACCAAAAAACTACTGGAGCCGTACATGCTAATCAAGCAAAACATATCAGTCAGCAACTTCGACTCCCTTTTCTAAGTCTACAGCATTTCTTCCTCCGATAGCAACGACCTCTATGAGTACTGTCCTGAGAAGAAAATCGACAACAGCAATCGGCTGTACTACTTCGATGCAAATTGCTTCAAAATAATGGGATATCCCACAGGCCAAACTATCGAGGTTAAACATACAATCAAAGGTCTATCGATTGGACAGAATTACTGTCTAGGGTGGGATTCAGAAGGACAGCTCTACAGTTGGGGCAACAAATCTATTGGTTTGGGATATGTGCAGCTCCCCAGCCAGGTACTAATAATTTTATTGAGGATTTCATTGAAGAACCGCAGCCTGTCAAAATAAACAAGAAGGTACTCAGCGCATATGCTGCAAGTCACTACTCCCTGGCACTTACTGAAGATGGAGTTATTTATGAATGGGGGATGTATTTTTGTCACTACTCAGCAAAAAATAAGTGAACTAGATCAACTAGGAACCCATTTTCAAACCTAGGCCCCTAACCTTTAAATATTACAAGTGCAAGGCCAAATTTGTTGAACTGAAGGGAAAAGAAAACAACTTTGCAGCTCTCAGCTCAAGTGGTGAACTGTATGTATGGGGAGCATCTGCTAAAAGGCTAATAAGCGAGAATATGGAGCTCCCTTCAACTTGGAAAGGAAATTATCTATTTGAGCCAGTTCTTCAGACATAGTTTTTAGGATATCAAATTCACGATTTTGCGATGGACAACAACTACCTTGTGGTGGTGGCTGGTTATGCGGATAAAGATGTATAGAGCAATCAGTATTGGTCAATTTTAAAGAAAAAGGCCAGGAAACAGATAGATTAATTTAAGAAAGTCAGAGTAAACACCGAAACAGAGGAGGTCCTACATCTCAAGAAAAAATACAAAAACTCTATCATGTTTGATACATAGGATGCCTCGATAAAGAGAAAAATGACTGAGAAAAAGAGCAAAACTCCTGAATTAATTGGGATTTCTCAATCTGCCAAACATAGCTACAATGTCTCACAAAGAAGTCCATCTGTTCAAAAAGTACCCCTGTTCAAAAGAACAGCTCCCATTACATCCGAAAACTACTGGCCCAATGGGATTCAAAGTGCTCACAAAAGACAAATATCAGATATCAGTAATTTGAAGAAACAATAGTCCAACTTGGAGCTCAACAAATTCAGGACATCATAATCCTCTGCTTTTGAAAGTAAATCGAGCCTTGAAAACAGGTGTAAATCTGGCCTGACTCTCTTCAAGCGGCAAAAGTTTAGTGAGTTGTATCATCTGAGGCTCAGAGAAATAGTGGAGAAGAAAAAGATGATGGAAAATAGCACAATAAATGGTTACATAAAAAAAATTACAGAAGGGTCGATCGAGAATAGAATCAGGAGGAAGTAGGAAGAATAGTTAAGATAAAAAATGCAAGAACATCAAAAATATATAGAGAACCATCTGGGAAGAGTTATAATTCAATAATATATTGCCAGTTTTATCGTGAGGACTGTTGACCAGGGAAGAGCAGTCAAGATTGAAAATTTCTCCAAAAACCTTACATTTGATCGTGTCGAAAGGAACATCAGAAGTTTGTTCGTGTCAAAGAAAGCCAAATACATGCTGGAAAAAATGAAGTCGTTTTCTTTGTTCAGGTACTGGACCTTCATTTTTTGTATGAAAAAATACATCAGAAATTTCAAGAAAAGAAAATACAACAAATGCAGAGGGTATGCGATCACTGTCCTTACCAAAAACTCAATTCGCCAAAAAATTGAAATAGGAATGCTAAGCCTAAGGAAGAAAGCAGGAAAGATAAGGAAATTGAAAGATTGGATGGAAATTTACTAGAAGCAACAGATACTTGCTTTTAAAGAAGTCTGGAACCATTGCTTTTTGTACACTTTCAAACTAAAAGATGGAGCTGATATATATTTTAATCAGGCTGATCCATAAATCACATTAGCAGCTCTTTGGCAGCATAAATGTTCAATCAATCCGGTTCTGAAGTTGGACAAGTTTCTGAGGTTCTCATCAACTTTTATGCCAACTATTCGAGCAATTGATACAATCCCCAGGAAAAATGTTTTAAAGAAAAAGGAAACCAAGCCACATTAGGAGTTGAAAATCAAGTGCAGTCTATCTTCCTAGATTCTTCCCTTTTCCATTCACTACAATATTTTCAGAAGGCCAAAAAATATGGATCTCAACGTTGGTGAATCAAATCGTAACTCACCGATGTGGATATAAATCGAAAGAAAAACTTTGGAGTAGCTCTTCTTAGCCAAGCTGCATAAACATAATAGATAATATGTGTATGAAAAAAGGGATTACGAAATAGATTTAGCCAACTATATTGCTCAGAATTATGAGACTTTTTACGAGAAGAGATGGAAGTTTATATTGGAATATAATAAAGTTGAAAAAACGCTTCAGAAAAAGAAAAAGGAGGCTGAGCTTAAGAGACTGCTGGGCCTGGTTGGGATGACAAAGCTTTTCGAGGAAGATTGTATACCATAGAAGCACATTGTACTCGAGTAAGCCCTGAAACGACTTGATGGACCTCAAAAACCACCTTCTGTCCTTCATTTCGGACTAGACACTTTTGAGGATAATTTCAGAGTGTATGTTGAGAAATTAAAGGGAAAAATAAGACTCTACAAGAAGAATTTTTATTGACGAGATCTGAATATTTTTATTTTTTTGTTCCGTATTTTGATCATTTGTGTAAACAAACAAAAAATAAAAGAGAGAGATCAAGATTGTTCATGGGTGGAAATATGGAAGAATTGGTACTACAGAGGCCATATAGCGATTGGCAAGGCCCATTAATTATATTATATTAATTAATAAAAGCATGAGCGAGAAGTTCTCCATCTTTGCGCCAACAATAGCTCCAGCCGAAAGTGTTGAACAAAACATCAACTTTAAAAAGAGTCCTAATAAGTTTGCAGTCTACGAGCCATTTGTTAAACCGAGAGATCCACCCAAATTTCTACAAAAGAACACTCTCACTCCTCCCAACCTCGATAACATGAAGAAAATACCGAGTGAATACTCTGCTCTCCGACAAACCCTCAACTTCAAACGCTCTAATTTCGAAACTTGGATGCAAAAGGATGAAGGATAGAAATAGCCCAAACAAAATATTCTGAGGCAAACCATGGATAGTAAGTCGATCTTCAGGCCAAAGCTCGACAAGTAAATTACCTAAATCGAAAGTATGACCCTCTCAGAGCACAAGCCTTAAGCAGTGTTCAAACCTTCTACGCAAACCGATCTAAGCTCTACCCGACGACCAAACTATAACCCCGAAGCCAAGAGCCATAGAACCATCGACTATCCACAAAAAATTAAATAGAATCAGAAAAACGAGCCGACTCTTTAGGAACTCAGATAAAAATGGAAATCTGGGGCTTTCAAGGTAGATTTAAAGAAGGAAAAAAGTACTGACCCTCTCGAAACTCTCAGAAAGAATAATTCATTTAAAACTGATAGTGACGAGAAACCAAAAAGTAGAAACTACCGAGAGAGAGCGTAGAGTGGGAACGATCTCCACCCTCCAGAAGAGCCAAGAGCGTTTAGGAAGAAATCAAGTCCCCAAGATATCGGAGAATGCCATACTCCTCAGCCATTCAAATCTTCTTACGAGGAACGATTCAAAAAAGTGACTTCTCCGACTTCAACTAATAATTCTTAATCTAGATCTCCTCCGAACAAATTTCTTGACCTCGAATAAACATTCAAGAAGCCAACTGTAAAGCTGTCAATTGACGAATTCGAGATCATTAAGACTCTTGGTGAAGGGAAATTTGGAGTTGTGACGATGGCCAAGCACAAGAAGACTAAAAGTTTGTACGCCCTAAAGAAAATTCCAAAAGAAATGATAAAATCACATTTCATGGTGGACCAGCTAGCTCTCGAGATTAAACTACAGAGCTACCTCAACCATAAAAACGTGCTTGGCATTTACGGATTCTTCGATAATGCAACACACTTGTTCATTGTACTGGAGTATATGGAGGGAGGAACTCTCTACTCCCAGCTCAAAAAAAATAAAATACTGACCTAGCCAAAAGCAGCTGAAATTATAAAACAAATCACATATGCTGTTTAGTATCTCCACGATCATGACATTGCACATCGAGACATCAAACCTTAGAACATTGTCATCACCAACGTAGTTTTTCTTTTATTTAGAATGTATGCAAACTGTGTGATTTTGGTTGGGCTACAATATGCAACGAGAGAAGAAAAACATACTGTGGTACGTTTGACTATGCGGCTCCTTAAATTTTAGAAGGGAAATAATATGACTGGAGTGTCGATTTGTGGTGTCTAGGTATTCTCACATTCGAACTCCTGACTGGGAAAGCTCCCTTCTACCATCTCAGTCGCAAATAGACCATGAAAAAGATCATCAATTGCGAGATGGAAAACGTAGCATTCCCAGAGACGATGTCCAGAGATGCTGTCGACTTCATTGAAAGATTAATCCGGAAGAATCCTGATGATAGAATGAAAGCAAGTGAAGCTCTGAAACACAAATTCTTGGCACAGATTGTTGAGTGATTTTAACTACAGTATATCCAGATTCAAAAATTATCAATCAGAAGAATCGCTATGCATGCTATGAATAGCACTTGCTGGGATTGACCCATTGCTCAGCATACTGTTGCTGTCTGGCTGGGAATTCTTTATACTTCTCCTCACTATGCTATCAGTGATCCTCCGCTGAATGTCCTAGTTGTTGTCTTCTTCGTCTTATTAAAGGAGAGTTTGTTCTAGATTTACGTTGTTCCTGCTGCTATGTCTGGATACGGGTATGATGAAGAAGGCGATGGGGATAATAAGATGAGGGATGAGCTGGTTGATTTCGATGAGAACTAGAAGTAGCTGTCCCATGAACTGATCTGAGGTCAGTATGTGGATTCCATCAATATCTGTGCATATGAAGTAGTTATCGAAGTCAATGCTGAAGGCCAGAACAAGTGCTCTCAGAACAAGGCTAATGGTATATCCTCCAAGAACAAGCTTAATCTGGTTCTTTCTCTACCTGATATAAGTATCGCTGACGGTCTCGAATCCACCTGATATGTGAATGATATCGTTGTTCTAGTTGATTTGCTGTTGTTCCTCTTTGTTTTTTTTATCTAGATTTTTGAAAATATCGATTCCGAAGTACACTGTTGGAATATATGAGACCACCTCAGTAGCAAAGCAGACAAGACTGGCTTCTATGAGGTTGTTGTCACAATTTCGTTCGATTGTTGAGGTTAGGACCAATATAATCACAACAAGTGCGCTTCCTGCCAAAAAGAATAGAAGACCGTTACACACCCTATATTATGACAATGGTACTTCTGAACCGGAAGGTTATGCTTTTGCAGAATGCGGGAATGAAGAAGTGAGAAAGTATAGCAGAACAGGAAGTAAGTGAATATCTCGATCACAAAGGCTATCAGATCGAACTAATATCCCTTCTCGAACAATTTGATGAAGAGAAGAATGGTGGTGGCGATAGTGTTGATAGATAGGGGCAGCAGCTCGAAGAGGACCTTACCATGGAAGCGGGCAGTTTTGATGAGGCAATATGCTGTGAAGATGACGGCTAGGAGGTTAACAATGAACATGGTCCATTCTCTGAATAGGTCGGAACTTACCGCTCAATATCATTGAAGTCATCGAAATCCCAGAAGAATCGCATCAGAAATCTACTAAGGACAAGTATTATAAAAGTAAAGTTAAAATTATCATTCCAAAATATGTTTACAGCTCTCTTCTCAACTGGTTCAAACCAATTCTCTTCTCCCTCTCGAGGATGTCTATCCACTTGTGATATATCTATGTCTTTGACTGCCTCTCGATAACGTATTTTTTTTATGGGCATAACATCCACAGTCCTCTTATTTTGTTTTATGAAGCATGAAGAGTTAGGCAGGTCGAGTTTGTTGATGATGGTGGAAGAGCCTGCTGAGGGCATGCTCATCAGGACTATCTGGCTGGCCATTCCTATTCCTGAAGATGCTCCAACAAGTAATGTATGGTGATCGAGACAATATTATATTCCTTAGATCTCTTGTAAATTATCACTGATTGAAGAGCAAATAGGCTCTTGAAAAATTAGGATAGAAGAGTTTCCTGTTGACGATGTTTGAGTTCTCAAAAATGCATTAGACTATTTATATTCCTGTTGACAGTTGATACACTCCGAAGATGAAGCTATTTTCCAGTGTGTTGTGTTCACCTCGAGGAATGATGCTGACAGGAGTAAGTACTCTTTCATCTTACAAAGGCAGGGTGATTATATGTTTGGGTTGGTCTTTCTCCTAAACTGATTCCTTCTTGTACTTCAGCATTTCATAGAAAAAAATATGGTTACGCCAATTTGTTAGTTCCTTGGTCTGATTATACGCAAAGACGTATTGCTGATAAACACTGAAAATTTGATTGTTCTATGTAAAACCTTTATGGAGCTACAGGCTCTTCTCCTTCTTTGCTCATCTGAAGTTGATTGTACTTATTGATTGTAAATTTATCAATGTGTGTTAAATCTGGAATGATTTAAGTCAAACAAGGTTCCCTTTATCGTAGGGCCAATCGAGTTGGAGTAACATCCATGACAAATCTGATGTTTTAACTTGGCCTTTCCATGTTGATACTGCGCAGTTTCAATTGCTCTATCTCGCTTGGCTCCTTCTGGCAGGGAGCTATTGAAACTATCAAGCACCATAGCTTAGATTCCATGATGATCACAAAGCAGTTACGGTCAGTGCTATTGCTGGCTATCTCTTTCACTCCATGACAAAGATTGAACTCTAGATTCATTTATTCCTTGAAATAACTAAACAGTTCAATTTATTGATCACTACCGTCAAGATGACTGATAAGCACGGATCGTCGGCTTACTTTAATTAGCATACCCTACTGACTAATACCGGCTTGTTAGACGGTTTCTGGTGGGGGAGTTAGTGGGCGATTGTGTAGTTTTCAAACATAGGCCTTGTGAATCAATGCTATCATTATAGTTAGTGAATTTGGCTCTAGTAATAAAATAATAGTCAATGGAATCGACTGCTAGCATATATCAGACGGCCAAGAACAAGAGGAGACTTGTTCAGCAAAACATCAAGCTGCTGTATCAAGTAACCAAGGTGAAAGAACAAATCGAAAAGATCGAATAATAGTTTCAGCATGAGGACATCTCCAATGAATCATAAATCAAACCCTTGATTGACTAAATAGCCAGACAAAGGAAAATCATTAAAAATTTGAGGCTACAAATCGACAGGTATAATTTAGAAAGAGCAAAGGACAATGTTGAGTATATATTGAGGGAAGAAGATGAGCTTAAAATAATGAAAAAATAATAGTGGAGGTTACTTGATGAACGACAGATATACCTCAATAAAAAATAAGACAAAAGTGCCTACTTACAGAAAGATGTTCCATATCAACATTATGAGAAGGAATTTCTGCATAAACTAACAGAAGTTGTACACCACAATCGGGAGCAATCAAGTAAAATCACTGAAATCGAAAGATAAATTAGGAAGTATCATCTGATTAAGGTCACAAAAGGAAACAATGAGTAAAAAATGGTTTCTCTTGATCAAATAACATCAATTTCCAAAAAAACTGCTGAACAGAAGTAGGCGAAAAGAAATCTGTAAGCTCAATGGAAGCCCCATTTTTAATAATTTGATGCTGAATTTGCTCGTTTGCTTCACTAGGCTTCCCGAAAAAGAGAAGAGGTATTGGAGTTAGAGCGAGAGGAAAAGATATGGGAGACAAGGATATCCGCCATCCGAGATACTTAGATGATACTGACTGATAAAAATAGAAGAGGTAATGTAAAAGTGAGCTCCAAACTCAGGCAGAAGGTTAGGGATCTTATTGAAAAATAGTAGCAGAAGAATAAAAAGAAAGTCAATGAAGAGGAACTCAAATATCAATTTAGTGGAAGTTCTCCCAAATAGATCAAAGCTGAGAATGAGGCAACTAGCAGCAGCCCTCCTCTTCTTCCTGGCCAAAAAAAGAAAGCCGATAAGATATTCTAATTGCTACATAACGACAAAAACATTACAAAAAGAATAGACAGAAGTCCGAACACCAAAAAAAGCCTCAAAGCATCGCAAAATAGCAACACTGATGTTTCAATACTTCCTGGAGGCAAAATGTCCAAAGAACTATCCTTAAGAAAATCTTTCAGAGCTGAGTCAGATGATGAGCTGCAAATAAGAAAATGGGAGGATAGTGAAGAACCTGAGCATGAGATTCTTCGAGAGTTTCTGAAATCTATTCCGAAGAATGTTGGTTCAGTAGACGGTGTTATAAAGATGCAGGAGATGGGGATGGAGACTGTAGTTCAGAATTGGTAGGAGGGTTGAGATATGTTATGATGGGTGTTCATATTGTAATTAAAAACTGGAGGTAAAGGTTTCGATCCCTTGCTCTCCGGGCATAAGCCCGGTGTGTTCCCACTACACCAACCTCCGTTCCTGCCTGCTCGGTCGTAATCCCTCTATATATTGTTTATATTATGGAGAGCATGAATATCACAGGCATCGAGATCGGCTAAGAGGATATGTACCGCCTCATGAAGGAACAGGCTCTCACCTTCATCGCGGATCTCTTCATCAACCTCCAGGAGCAATAAATATCGATGCATGACAAGATTGCCGAGCGTACCAATGATTAAACTAAGGCATCAAGACCTTTATGGACAGAACCTTTGGACCAGCTTGGCACTGCATTGTGGGAAAGGGTTTCGGAAGTTCGGTCAGTTACCTCAATCGGCACTTTATTTTTCTGTATATTGCCAACAAAGCTATCCTCCTATTCAAATATTGATAGTTAGAGAAAACTGATAATCTGTTTAGTACTCTGCTTTTTTCGATATTTAAAATAGAATAAAAACACAAGAACTATATGAAGTAGAGAATATTTCCTCAGAAGTACTGTTGACAAAGTGAGAGAGCAAAAGTATTCAGGAAAAGGCCATTTTTTAAATTTTATATGCTGCTTGATATCGAAATTGGAATATAATTTTAAAAAAGAAACATGAACTTGACTCTTGTCGGACTGGCTCTTCTCATTGTGGGCACTCTTTCACAAAGCTGTGAGCAAAGCTACGTTGCTAACTCTCTTTCTATCTGCATCCAGCCTCGCTACATTGAGGGATGTATCTCATACAAGTCAGAAACATAATGTAAGACTTGTGGATATCGCTATGCTCTCACCTCAAAGGGCCTTTGTGATCTTGATGCTCAGACTACTCAGGAGTGCTGCCAGAGCAGAGCTGCTGATGGTTCTTGCATCAAATGTGAGCCTGGGCTTTACCTCATTGGTGGAAAATGTTAAGAGTCCAAAATTTTGGGGTGTCTGGAGAAGAATAGCATTGGAACATGCATCAACTGTGCCTCAGGTATTGTTTATTCTATTTAGGATTCTATCTGAAAGAGGGATCTTGTGTTGAGACTGTCAAGGATTGTGTTAAGTTCTCAGATCATGAGAGAAAGATTTGCACTGACTGTGATCAAGGATTCAGCCTATACAACAACATTTGCGTCCAGAATTCAATTTTGGGTTGCAAAAACGAAGTCGACCACGTCTGCAAGGAATGCTACAGACCCTTCAATCTCAACAATGGGCACTGCGATATCCAGCATTGCAAGTCATACAACGACTACAAATGCGTCGCTTGTCAATGCGGATACTTCCTTACTGACAAGGGAGTTTGCAAAACTATGGATACTGGCTGTGTTCGTTATCAGAGAGGACAGTGCACTGATTGCCTTCCCAACTTCAGACTCAAGGGCAATCAATGTGAAATTGAGGGATGTTTGGATCTCAAGAGCCTCAAGTGTAACAGGTGCTCTTCTGAATATGAGTTGATCGATGGTGCTTGCATTATGAAGAACTGCCAGACCTGGAAGGACGGAAGCTGCTAGATTTGCCTGAAAGGCTACAACTTAAGCAAAGGAAAGTGCATCGTCAACCAGAACTTGTCCAGCTTATGAAATGATATTGTCCCATTCAATATAATTTATTCAAGTGATATAAATCTGACGAGATCTGCGTTAATTAGTGATAATCATAAATTAGTTGAATGTCTTTCCAGAACACAGTCTCAGAAGACGGGTAACTCTTCCTTCACTCAGCAGCATCAACATCAATGTTATTCCCTCCTTCGGACACATCGTTAACGTCAACGAAAACGACAGAAGACAAATCGTACGCATTTTTTCATGAAGATTTCTGATGTCGAGACCTGGAGAGCCAGAACTGGAGCCCTTCATCAACGTCCCAGAGACTTTGACCCCTCCCGATATGCTTCTTTCAGTGTCAAGGAGGCTGTTGAGGAGCCCGTTGCCCACGAGCATATCCACGATTATGTTGAAAGATCCAGATTGAGCAGAAGACTTGGATTTTGATCCTGACTATTCCATCTATTCAATTAATTCATATCAATAAGTAAAAGATAAGGACATAAATGATCACTATTCAGAGATGGGCTATCCTTCCAGAAAAGATCGGCTCCTGATTCGAATGTGCTTCACGTAGCTCTCTCCTTTCAGATATAGCTCTTGACATGATAATGCGATTTACTGTACGTTTGGATCGACCCAATAAGCAGTATAGATTCTTTTCTAGGGATTGAGGCCATAGTGGAAAATATCTAAAGTATCGCAATTTTCGTAAAAGATTAAAAGTTTTTGTTCTTTGAAGGCCATTGTCTTGATGTTCCGATGGAATTCAAGCCTTTTTCGGTTGACAATTTGATTTTTGTTCAAGATTGTATGCTAAGCAATGTGGAGCTTATAGCTGAAAACATGAAGGTTATTGTCGATGGAGCAATAGAAAAGGTTACTGAGGCCATAGTCGACAGTGAATAGTGTTATCAGAGCATTAAGAGAGGCATCTGGGGTCAGATGAACTGAGTAGAGCGATTGATAATCTGCCATCAGTAAAATTGGATCAGGAGAAGATAGAACTTAGCAACTGACAAGCTCAGATTCAAAATGATACCGTTTTGATTGTGTAACTTACCAGCTGACAAGATTCAGGTACAACAGGACGATTTCCTTTGATCGATACAATATAAATGCAATATGATTGGTATGCTTATGGATTAGTATTTTTTACCATTGCTCCAACAGTAGTATCTTCAGCTAATTACTGTTAAGTCTAAGTTTACTCATTTGTCGATATGACAATTACGGCTCCTTTGTTTTTGAAACCTCGTTGAGGATCAGCTAATTTTGCTGGGAGGTGACCAAAAGCAACGTATTTTCAAAGGAAGTCACACTGATGACTTAGTTGTCTTCTGTATCTATTTTACAGCTGTTGTTTCCTCGAATAAATTATATACTTTCATCGTTGACCACCACAAAAACTCCATCTATCAGCAAAGTAGCCTTGATCTTGAAATAATTGTAAATTTTGACAACTTCCGGAAAAACTTAATAGTACAGAGCATAGACTTATTCTTGCTTTTCAATAGACTTGGAGTTGCTGGTTAAAGTTTTAATAACTTATAGTGTATCACTTATTGAGCTCTGATAGGTATATCCATCCAATTTCTGCTCAGCTAGTAAATTCAAGTACTATCTCAATTTGTTGACAACTTTGACCCCTAGCTCAGCATCCACAAATTATCTGAGACAAGACAAAGAATAATTCTGATAAGGAAGCAGTTTGTGGCTCCATTGTCCTGAGAGGATTTAGTTAATTAAAGTCCTCATATGAAAGTATTCAAATAGGCTGTAGTTGAGGACAATTTTTTGATTGTCCTTCACGATCGGATATGAGTACAGATAGTTGGACTGCTCTTTATGTGCCTGTTGGAGTTATCTCAGCCTATTTTTGTTGGTGCTTATTGATTTATGGAGTGTTGATATAAATTGAACACAATTCTTGAATGGTAACTCGTAGAGTTGGCATTTGATCTTAATGACAGTCTATAAAATCCACTCATATAGTTGAAATTTAGAAGAAAAGAGTTGAGATTCAAGGCCCCAGCGATTGAGGGCCAAAAGCAGTTTATTGTCACTTTCCTCAATAGTTTTCCTTCTTTACATTTTGGCAGTAATCAACCCTATATCTCCGAGCTAGCTTATTTTTTTCAATCTGAATATCATCACAGTTTTGACCCCTTTGGGCTTATCAACGATAGCTTAAGCTAACTCCATGTGATCCACGACCAAAAGCACATTTTTCTTGTCATTCAGGCCTTGAAGTTTTAGTCTCTTATCCAGCACTTGAATTTATTCAATGGTATGATTAAGCATTGAGGCGTATTCGATAATGTGGTACTTGTTGGTGGATTTGACCCACTGGAGAAACGAAAAGACAGGAAAGTCGATATCGTAGATGGCAAAGCTACAGGCCTTACTGATATAACTGATATAGGGATTTTCCATTGTCTTCTTGACTACCATTTATTCTTTGAAGGTGTATTCCAATGGGAAGTAATCATTATCTAAAGGAACCATGAACTTGTCGTAATTTTAGGGCATCAGCAAACAGGAAAGCTTAGGATACTGGATCAGCAATGTCCTTTGAATTGTTAAGTTTGTTTAGTGTTGAAAGTAGCTGCGAATGGCTGCAAGTCTGAAACGAAATATTTCATAGTATTCAGCCAATCGGGTGTGCCACCGATAGTAAATGAATATATTTTTGAGCA
>Ga0100402_1003358_pt1 | contig 17449 bp, 17 predicted proteins | sample CryGeyme20150102_FD_80419 | JGI IMG/M metagenome (GOLD analysis project Ga0100402, IMG submission 80419) | Groundwater microbial communities from Crystal Geyser aquifers in Utah, USA - Crystal Geyser metaG 2015-0102 | ecosystem: Environmental > Aquatic > Deep subsurface > Groundwater | place...
CAAATATTATGAGCGCCCTGTCTTTCGCGTGCAGCAACTGCGCCAGCAGGCCATGGATAAAGCGATTCTGATTCCTGGCTTGGAAGTGGTCTTCAAAGCACCGGGTGCGCCCGATGAAGTCTTCTGTTTTAAAAATGGTTTATCCGAATTTATGACCTCACGCATGGAAGCATCACCCATGTTTGAATTCTCGGGTCAACTCGGTGAAATGGAAAAGGTGCATTGGTATTTTGCATCCTTTGAAGAGACCACACCCATTTACACCAAGTCGTATGTGAACACTGTGCCCACGCCGCGTGGAGGCACCCATGAGAAAGGCTTTGAGATGGGAATTCTTAAAGCTGTGCGCGAATATATTGATATGCGCCCTGAGCTTAAAAAACTGCTGGGCAAAAAGACCAAAGTGGCAGCCTCGGATGTGATGGCCAATGCCCAATTGGGGCTGTCGGTGTATATCCAAGATATTTCCTTTGAAGGGCAAACCAAACAAAAGCTGACCTCATCCGAAGCCACCAAGTTTGTGGGCGGGGTGATTAATGATTCAGCAGCCTTGTGGCTCAATCGTGATGCAGAGCTTTCAGACGCATGGATGAAGCTGATTATTGATAGGGCCACCGAGCGCGTGGCGGCTGAAAGTGGCAAGGTCAAAAAGGTAGATCGCAAAACGTTTACAGGCCGCACCCCATTGCCCGGCAAACTGCTGGATTGCCGCAGCAATGATATTGAAAACACCGAATTGTATTTGGTGGAGGGAGATTCTGCGGGTGGCTCGGCCAAACAAGCCAACGACCGCGATTTACAAGCGGTGTTCCCACTCAAAGGTAAAATCCTCAACTGTGAGGGGGTCACCTCCGAGGATGCGGGTAACAGCGAAGCCGTCGCCGATTTGATTACGGCCATTGGCACGGGCATTGGCGAACACTGTGATATTGAGAAACGTCGCTACGGCAGAATCATCGTGATGACCGATGCGGATATCGACGGCAGTCATATTCAAACGCTGCTCTTTACATTCTTCTGGCGCCAAATGCGGCCTATGGTGGAAGCAGGTCGGGTGTTTATTGTGCAGCCTCCGCTGTATGGCGTCACCATTGGTAAACAAAAGCATTATGCTCAGGATGAACAAGAGCTCGATGGCCTTAAAGCCATGGCCCTGGCTGAGAAAAAGAAAATTGAATACATACGCTTCAAAGGGTTGGGTGAGATGAATCCGCCCGAATTGAAAGAGACGTGTATGGATGTGGAAAACCGCGTGTTGGTGCAGGTCACGCCTGAAGATGCCAAACGCATGGATGCCTTGGTCACCAAATTGATGGGTGAAGATGCAGGCCAGCGCCGCGATTTATTGATGGGCAAAGAGATTGAAGAAGCCAAATATATTGGCCGCAGCAGCGATATAGCTGATGAAGTAGCGTCATCGGAAGTGGTCGATAAAGACCCCCTTGATGTCACCGATGATTTGGAAGATCTCAAGCCCATTCCTGCCAAATTTACGCCTTACGATTCCGGCAATAATGCGATAGCACCGTTTGAAACCGTATTCCGTGAACTCTATCGCAGTTATGGCCTGAAAGTGGTGGGCGACCGCGCGATTCCTGATGTGCGCGATGGCCTCAAACCAGTGCACCGCCGTATTTTGTTTGCCATGGAAAAATTGGGCTTGCGCGCAAACAGCAAAACCAAAAAGTCTGCTCGCGTGGTGGGGGATGTGATTGGTAAGTATCACCCACATGGTGATTCGGCCGTGTATGGTGCCATGGTGCGTATGGCCCAGCCCTGGGCTATGCGTTATCCACTGGTGGATGGCCAGGGTAACTTTGGCTCCATCGATGGCGATTCGGCAGCAGCCATGCGGTACACCGAAGCGCGCTTGACGCCTATTGCTGAAGCCATGCTCGGCAGTGACTTAAAAGAGGGTATCACACCCTATCAACCCAACTACGATGACCAAGACAAAGAGCCGATGTTGCTTCCAGCCCCATTCCCATGGGTGTTGATGAATTCCAGCACCGGCAATCCTGCGGTGGGTTTTAAAACGGAAATTCCATCGCATAACCTCACCGAATTGCTGGGCGCTTGTATTGCCTTGGCAGGTCGCAGAAGCCGATCTGGCGGCGGGGCAACGGATAAAGATTTTGCGCTTGTGCGCAAATACATCTCAGCCCCCGATTTTCCGGGGGGCGGCATTATCACAGCCACCCATGAAGAGCTGGAAAAAATGTATGCCAGCGGCTACGGAAAATTTCTGTTGCGCTCGAAATGGCATACTGAAGATATTGGTAAAGGCATGTGGCAAATCATTGTCACGGAGCTGCCTTATGGCATTGAGAAATCACCCTTGTTGATTGAAATGGGTGCGCGTATTTCCGATAAAACCATCGCTGAATCTCGGCAGTTGCCCATGCTTGCCGATATTCGCGATGAATCTTCTGCCGAAGGTATTCGCATTGTCATTGAGCCCAAATCCAAAAATCTTGATGCTGATGAAATTATGCAGCATCTGTTCTCAGCCACCAATTTGCAGGTCACCATCCAGTATGCGACCTATGCCTTGGAGAAATGGATTGATGTGCCCGGAGGCGATAGGTATCGCTTACCAAGCCTGTTCTCGCTGGATGCCTTGCTCAATTCCTTCTTAAACAACCGGGAAGAAATTGTGATGCGCAGAGCGGCTGTGCGCCTGCTTGAGATTGGCAAACGCACCAACATTCTTGAAGGTTTGTTTGTGGTATACCCCAATGTGATGGCGATTGTGAAAACCATCTACGAGAATGATGCGCCGAAACCGATTTTGATGGAAAAATACGGGTTTAATGAAGAGCAGGTCGTGGCCATTCTTGATTTACGTTTGGCACAATTGCGTAAACTCGATGAGATGAAGCTGCAAAATGAGCATGCCAAACTTCTTGAAGAACAAGCTGAGCTTGAGCTTATCGTGGATGATCATGGCCATCGCTGGAAACATATTACGGGCGAGCTCAAAGCGGCACTCAAAGACTTTGGTGATGAACGCAGAACAGTCGTTGATCCTGACGCACCCAAAGCGCGCACCATGAGTAAACAACAACTGATTTCTCGTGAACCCATCACCGCTATTCTTTCCAAGCAGGGCTGGCTTAAAGGTTTGCGCAGCGCAAGCGTGGATGTAGATAGTGTGAAATTCAGGGAAGGCGATTCGCTGCTGGATACCGCTTCAGGTCACACCACCGACATGTTGGTGCTTATTGGCCGCGAGGGTAGAGCATTTAGCATGCTGGCTGCGGATATTGCGGGTGGTCGCGGCAATGGCGAACCCATTTCCAAATCGTTTGTGTTTAGCATCAATGAAGCACCGACGCGTATGGTGATGATCAATGCCGATGCTGAATATTTGATTGCCACCACCGCAGGCCATGCCTTCCGCGCTAAGGGTGAATCCATGCTCTCAGCGAACAAGAAGGGTAAAGCCTTTATCAATTTCCCCAAAGGCTCGAAATTGCTTTGTATCCGTGAGATTGACGATACTCACGATGCGTTTGCTTTTATTGATGAAGATGGTCGTTTGGGCGTTATCGCAAAAGACGAATTCCCATTACTCGGCAAAGGCAAAGGTTTAACAGCCATTACCATGCGCAAAGGCTCCAAAGGTTTGCGTGATGCAGCGCCCATCACCATCCAAGACGGGGTGCGTGTTGGCACCGATAAACGCGCCACCAGCATCGATGCCGCTGAATTGGAAGAGTTTTACATCATCCCCAGAGCCAAGGCTCCACGCCCACTGCCCATGGCGGCGGTGAATGGGATGCTGGTCGACTGAATTATTCAAGTGACTGACAAGGCTGCTGCTTAATCGAGGCAGCAGCCTTTTTTGTTGGACGGAACAAGAAGCATAAGACGTTTGGCTTGATGCAATTTAAATTATGACCTCTGCCTTACCTATATGTTTCACCTTATTTTGAGCACGTCAGCAAGAGTTTGGCATGTCTATACTTAAGTAACCCATATTGCAGGCTTTGGTCCAATGCCATCATGTCTGTGAGCCGCAAGGGTTTTGTTGTGAATACCACGCGATAAGGGTCTCTTTAATGTTGAAGACTGGGCATGTCCGCATCAAAAAGCTTAAATCTAGAATTTGGCAGTTCGCTATATATCTCTTTTTCATTAATTTGATCAGGGTAGCCCATTAAATGCCCGACATTTGTACGGAGATGTAATCAGCTTAGTGAGGGTCAGGTTTCACCAACAAACCTTTCTCCCTATTCTTAGATCGCGTTTGCTTCCATCAGAAGTTCATATAATGATTTAGCCAGAAATTGGTAACCCTGATTGTTGGGATGAATAAGGTCTGACTTCATGCTTGGCTTTCTTAAAATCTTGGGCAAAACACCGGATAGAATTGTGATATTGAATTCTTCGGCTATTTGCACATAAAACTCGGGCTCACTTAAGACAACGGTTGGCCTTGGTACGGCAACCAATATCACGGCGATACCTTGCTGTTGTGCCAATGAAACCATGGCTCTGAGATTGGCTGCGGTCTGTTGTTCGCCTGTTTTGCGGATAAGATCATTTCCGCCGTGGCAGAGAATCAAAAGCTCAGGCTGCTCGTCTTCTAGCACCTGTGGCAGGCGCGCAAGACCTTTGCTGGTCACTTCGCCTGGAACACCTGCGTTGACCACTGTAAAACCGCTAAGCTTTGCCAATACTGCTGGATAAGCTTGGCCTCGCGGCGCGCCCGTGCCGTAAGTGAGGCTATCGCCAAAGGCGAGTATAACTGCATGGGCTGACAGTTTTGGTAATTGCGGTTGCGATGAACAGGCAACAAGCAAGCCGCTTAAAACAAGACATAACATAGCTTTGTGATAAAGAAATGTTGTGCATCGGCTTTTCATCGTCCCTTTATAACTTGATGCACTTATCACAGCAAAGGAATCAAGTGGGTGCTTTGGTTTGCGCGCTTTAATCTTAATTTCGAATGACCGTATGATCATATCAAATATCTGTGACCATCAAACATCCAGAGTGAGTACGACAATTTTATCAAGGTAGTCGGAGACATCCTGCTCGGAGAAGAGTTCCGTACCAGGTTGGCTGACGGTTCCGGCGGCACAGGCCACGGCCAACCGCAATGCTTCTTGCGGGTTGATGCCGTGGGCGAAACCTGCGACCAGGGCTGCAACCATAGAATCACCAGCACCCACGCTGGAGCGGACGATAATGGCGGGTGCGGCGGCGTGGTAGGTGTTGTCTGGGCCAACAAGCAATGCGCCATCATCCCCCATCGACACGCACACATACTCAACACCCTGCTTTTGCAGGGCGCGTGCTTCGGCTGCTATCGCTTCGATGCCAGCAAGCGGGCGGCCGAGCATGGTTTCAAGTTCGTAGAGATTGGGTTTGATCAGAAAGGGATGAGCGTCAATGGCATAACGCAGCGAATCAGTATGTGCATCCACCACCACCTTGCCCCCACGGGCGTTGATACGCTGGGTTAAATCGGCATAAAGCGTTGGCGGCAAGCTCTCTTGCATGGTGCCGGTGAGCACACCAAAACCTTGCACGCTGTGTTCCACAAAGCGACCAAGCAGTTCATTGAGTTGGGAGGGCGGAATCTCCGGGCCAAGGCCACTGACCTCGTATTGCACCCGAGGTGAGCGCTCGATAAAGGTACCGTTGATGCGCGTTTCACCGGGAACTTCCTCATAATCTTCCCCATCAAGTTGCTCAGCGAGCAGGCGCTTTAAAAACTGCCCGATGGCACCGCCGGTGACGCAATAATTCATGGCCATGGTATCCAGCCGCTTGAGGGCGCGACCAACATTGATGCCATTGCCGCCCGGATCAAAACGCGTGGCCACAGCATGCACCTTCTGATCTTCGAGCAGATGCGGAATCTCATAGGTCATATCCAGCGCTGGGTTGAGTGATAATACACCAATCGGTAGCGCCTTACCGTGTAACATTGTAATGCTCATATCAAAACCTCCAGGTCAGCCAAAAATAGGAGTTAGCACTCTTTAGTTAAGCCACGATTCCACAGTGGCTTTGGACGGGATGCCGCCAGCGTGCACGACTTTACCATTGAGTACGACGCCGGGTGTGCTCATCACGCCAAACTGCATGATGGTTTGTAGGTCTTCGACTTTTTCCAAAACAATCGCTTCGCCTTTTGCGGCGGCTGCATCTTCAATCAATTTCATGGTTGTTTTGCAATTGGCGCAGCCTGTGCCCAACACTTTAAAATTCTTCATCATGGTCTCCTCTTCTTTTGGTGTTGTGGCGCTCTAAACGAGTAGGTTAAAAACATAACCCACAATCACAATGCCCATGGCGACTACGCCAATAAATGTGCCGATGAGTTTGGGTTTGAGCACTTTGCGTAGAATCAGCATTTCTGGCGCTGATAAGGCAATCACACTCATCATAAACGCGAGCACTGTGCCTAAAGCCGCACCTTTGCCAATCAAGGCTTCGACAATCGGGATTACGCCAGCGGCGTTGGTGTACATCGGCACGCCCATCAACACGGCTGCCGGCACAGACCACCACGGCGCATCTTTACCCATTATGCTGGCCATAAAATCTTCTGGCACATAACCATGAATCGCAGCTCCCAAAGCAATGCCGACAATGATATAGGGCCAGACTTTGCCAACGATTTCAGCGACATGGGCAAAGCCATTGTCCAGGCGCGCTGACCAAGGCATGGCTTTGGTGTCCACCACAGTTGCAGTTTGGGTGTTTTGCATGGTTTGCACCCAGTCTTCCAAATGTTTCTCCATGCCCAACTTGCCGATGATTACGCCTGCAATAATGGCAACGGATAACCCCAGCAATAAATACAAACCAGCAATTTGCCAGCCAAACATGGCAAAGAGCAAAGCCAGCGCAACCTCATTAACCATGGGTGCAGCAATAAGAAACGAAAAGGTGATACCCAAAGGTACACCCGCTTGTAAAAAACCGATAAATAAGGGCACTGCCGAGCATGAGCAAAATGGCGTAAAAATACCCAGTGTGGCAGCCATGGTATTGCCCACGCCAAGTTTTCTGCCAGCCAACATGGCGCGTGTTTTTTCAGGGGAAATATACGTGTGGATAATACCCATTACAAAGACGATGCCCGTTAATAACAACAAGACCTTGGGTGTATCATAAAAGAAGAATTGCAGCGCCCCGCCCAAATGGCTTTCGCGCGCCACAGGTAAGCTGGCGACAAGCAGCTCTGAAAGTGGCATCAGTTGCTGATAAAGCCCAAACCAGAGCAGCGTGGAAGTGCCCAGAAACAGATAAGGGTTGCGCCTAAAAAAATTGAAAATGACTTGGCTCATGTTGTTTGACTCCTCAACTTGAAACACCCCCTTTGTTGTGACCTTGGGATGCGATGAATGTTTTAAGGCTACTAAAAGTGGACGTACAAGGGTAGCCATTATGAAATGGAAGGCTATTTGCTTGTTATTTGCAAAACCACTCCCAAGCCCTTTTGGTTCTGCAAACGATGTGGACTCTTGGTATATTTGAGTAGACTGTGCTTCTTTGCGAATAATTCGCATTTCGCCTTTATTGCTTAGATGCGTGGTCATTTTGTTGATGGGTGACGGTTTAGGGCGAATTATTGGCTGTATTTGCACTAAATCCTTCGGTCAGCACTGCTTATCATTCGGCTTGTAGGTTTAATCAACAAAGGAGCAAAACAATGCGTATTTCATTTACATGGTTACCAGTCGTGTTACTGGGACTTTCTACTTCAGCGATGGCGGGTAATTTTCAGTTATCCAGCACAGATATTGCTGACGGAAAATTGATGAACAAAGCCCAAGAGTTTAATGGTTTTGGTTGTTCAGGCGGAGATTTGTCTCCACAACTGCAGTGGTCGGGTGCACCCAAAGGAACCAAAAGCTTTGCCATTACAGCCTATGACCCCGATGCACCTACGGGTAGCGGCTGGTGGCACTGGCAAATTATAAACATTGCAAAAAATGTAAGTCATTTGCCTGCAGGTGCAGGCAATGCTGCAAATCCACTCACCCCAAAAGGCAGCAGCCAAATGCGCAATGATTATGGCGTGTATGGTTTTGGTGGGGCGTGTCCACCACAGGGTCATGGTGTGCACCACTATCGTTTTACAGTGCATGCACTTAAAACGGATAAACTCGAATTGCCCGCTGATGCATCTGGTGCGTTAACGGGTTATATGATCAATGCCAACACGATTGGCTCAAGCACCATCGAAGCACTATATCAGCGCGATTGATAAGGTTGGTTTTGGGGTAAGCCATCAACTGGCCGCTGTGATAAGCATTAAAATAGCAGCGGTCAGTTGGGTTTCCCAAACCCTGTAAGGAGAGAGTTTTGATTTCTTTTATCTGCGCCATTAAAGACAGTGTGCTTAACAAGGCTAACGCAAATCCGCCTTTGGCATTTAGTGTGTATTCGTCTATTCAAGAGCAGCGTCTGCTGAATGTGCCCGTGGTGAAGCCGATGCTGATTGCTGTGTTAAGTGGTGAGAAACAGTTGGGCAAAGACTGTGAATATACATGTCATGCTGGCGATTTTATTTTTTTATCCGATAGCCCTACCGTGCATATGCGCAATATTCCTCATGAGGCAGAATATTTAGCACTGCTGATTGAATTTGAATTTGAGGACTTTACGGATTTACGCATCGTTGCCAGTGATACTAAAACCTTTTGTGCTGGGGAAATCACTCCAGCATTGGAATTATCGTTGAGGCAATTTGTTGATTGGTCGATGCTTGCGCCACAACATTTATGGTCGCTTCGCAGAAAAGAGCTGTTGCATCTATTACACAGTATGGGGCATGAAGGAGTTTTGTCCTTGGCGGCACATACCAAGGTTGGTCAGCGCTTGTATACGCTTATTCGCGATGCTAAGTCGGAAGTGAATCTTGATGATTTATGCGCGTTTTTTGCCATGAGCGAATCGACTTTAAGACGAAAACTCAAAGCCGAAGGCACTAGCGTTCAGGAAATCAAAGACCAAGCTAAACTTGGTCTGGGATTACATTTGCTACAGACCACAGGCCATTCCATAGCCTTTATAGCCGAAGAATGTGGCTATGATTCACAATCACGATTTTCTGCGCGCTTTAAACAACGTTTTGGCCTAACGCCTTCAGCACTAAGAAAAACCCTTTTGAAAGTCAGCTAAGACCTAGATTTGGTCGGGCTTGAAGCGCTTTTTAGATTATTTTCCGACCCAAACGCGCGCTTCAGCTAGCGTGTGGAACACCTCAATTTCATAGGGCTATCTGCCATGAGTTCTTTGTAGGCAAGACCCGTGGGGTGATATTGTTCGGCTGCAACCACCGCGATTTTTTTGAGCGCGCTCTTGTCTTTTGCAGTTTGTTTATCCATCGCCGATACAGCGCCAACATATACGGGATCAAAAATAAGTTCGGTCATGTTGGTGTAGTCGTTGATGATATAGCTGACATCAGCAAAGCGGTCTTGGCTGGTGAGCTCCATGATGGAATCAAACACCTCATCGCCAGTTACAGTGCCGCTGTATTCACGAACCAAGCCGCCTTCTTCCTAGCAAAATTTGCAAGTCATATTGAGTTTCCCCCTCAATCATCTTTCCATCCACCTATGTAGTGTAGAACGCTAAAATATTTTGGCTGGGAAGCTAGTGTTGACTTGGCTGACGCGTAGATGACTAAATTTCACTAAGTAGATGGCACAAAAGTCCTTTCATTGTTGTTGCCGCGCAGCTCAGTTGGATTCAACGGGAATCCCAAACAACACGGTGCAAATCATCACGATTGCCAGCATCAGATAGAGCAGAGCGCGTAGCCGCTGCGGATGGTTACCATCGATGGGTTGTATGGCTTGGGCGGCGGCCATGAGGCATTGGATGGCATAGAAGGTGGCAAAGGCGCGCGAGGCGTAGCTGATGACGGCAAAGATGTCTGAAAACCACAGCAGCGCGCAGGCTAGGTAATAGCAGTAAGACCAGCACCATGAACGTGCTCAGCAATACCAGCCAATCATTGGCTGCCATATGCATGGTCAGCGGAAGGTGAGACGCAGCTTAGATAAGTTCATGTTCGGCTGCATAACGACAATAGGTTTCGCGGATAAAGAGGATGGCGATAAGGCCCAGCAGCGAAAAGGTCAGTAAAATGGCGATGCCCCACTGGTAATCGGCAGCAACAAGTGCGTTGATATTGCCGCTGTGTGACACATCGATCGCCCAGCCGACCAAGGGTTGCAAGATGGCGGTGCCGAGGAAGGCCCCGACATTGACCACGCTGGTGGCCATGCCCGAAAGGGCTGGCGGATTCACTTCTTTGGCGCATGACCAACTTAAAGTGAAGCTAGGTGCGCTCAGGCCCATGAGGAAAAACAGGCTATAACTCACAAGCGAGCTCATCGGGGCATTGGCCAGCATTGGTAACCAACATAAGCAGTAGACCAAGGCGCCTGCAATCATCACGGGTTTGCGCCTGCCCAAGCGATCGGAAAGCGTGCCGATAAAAAAAGCGCCAATGGCAAAGCCTGCCAGCAGCAGTGTGGTGTGTTCGGTGGCCATGGCTCTATCCATGCCGTAACAATCGCGCAAAAAGGGCACCGCCCATAAGCCTGCAAAGGTAAACAATGAGCCTGCTAAGCCCATATTTACAAACAGGCCTGGCCAAGTGGCTCGGTTTTTCAACACCACCAGCAAACCATCATACCAATGCCCATCATGCGCGGCATGGGAAACCTTGCCATCCAGCTCGCGCATACTGGGCAGCCCCACATCGCCGGGCTTGTTGCGCACCAACCACCACGAGAAAACACCAAGCACGATGGAGAATACACCCACAGCAACAAAAACCGTGCGCCAAGAAACAAACCCCAGCGCCCATGCCAGCGGTGCTGCCGCCAATAATGAGCCTGCATTGCCTAGCAAAATCGTTGCCCCGGTCATGGTGGCAAATTGTCTATCGTGAAACCAGCTGGCATTCAGCTTGAGCAGGGAGATAAAGGTGACCGAAACGCCAAGGCCCACTAGTAAACGGCCGATGGAAGCCATGGTCAGCGTATCTGCCAAACCAAATAAAATCGAGCCGATGCCAGCAATCAAACCACCGATAGCAACGATGCGGCGCGGGCCAAGGGTGTCGGCAAGGATGCCCGTTGGGATTTGCATCAGGGTATAGATATAAAAGTAGGTTGCAGCCAATGCGCCCAATTCGGCGCCGCTGGTAGCAAAGGCTTGTTGTAAATCATCTGCAATGGCAGCTGGCGCAAAGCGATGAAAAAACGACAACACATAAGCCAAACCCACCACGATAAAGGCTGACCACTGCAAGCGAAACAGCAGTTGTTTTTGTGCGGTCGTAAGCATTTAGCTGGCTTGGTTTACATACATGGTTTGCGTTGGGTAAGCGAAGGTGATTCCTTGCTCAGCAAAGGCTTCAAAAATGCCCAAATTGATGGCCTGATGAATATCCATATAACGATTGTAATCAGCGCCGATCACGTAATACACAAACTCGAAATTCAAGCTGAAATCGCCATAGGCTGCGAAATGGCCGCGATCAAAGCGAGCGCCTTCTTGGGTTTCAATAATTTGCTTCACGATGGCGGGTATAAGCTTGAGATGTTCTTGGGATGTTTGATACACCACGCCCAATTTGAACAACACCCTGCGCTCTTCCATCTTCTTAAAGTTTTGCACCCGCGAATTGGTTAAGTCGGTATTGGAAAATACCAGTTGCTCGCCAGTGAGAGCACGGATTCGGGTGGTTTTGATGCCGATATGTTCGACCACGCCCATCTTATCGCCAACCACAATGAAATCGCCCACACCAAAGGGTTTATCAAAGAAAATCACAAAGTAGCTAAATAAATCGCCAAGCACCGCTTGGGCGGCCAAAGCTACGGCGATACCGCCAATGCCAAGGCCAGCCACCACAGCAGAAATTTTCACGCCCATATTATCGAGCAAGAAGACCAAGGCGATGGCCCAGACAATGAAGTTAATCAGGCTGCCAATGCCATTGAGTTGTTTATCGCCCACCGTTGTTTCACTGGCTTTGTTGAGCTGGGTGCTCAGCACATGTTTGATGATGGCGGTAAGCATTCGCACCACTATCACGGTCAAGAGCACGATGGTGGCAATTTCCAAGCCACGCTCAAAGCGGGCGGAAAGATTTAAGGTGTTCATCGAAATATAAATGGCCGAATAATAAAACAGCGGCAGTAATGCGCGTTGGATAATGCCCAACAACATATTGTCCAACTGCGTGTCCGACTTCGCCGCCCAAGTTTTTAAGCGCGCCAGCACATACACTTTAAACAAATACACCAAGGCCATGATGCCCATAAAAATGGCCAGGGCTGTGGCATAAGCCTGGGCTGAATTGTTGAATATAGTGAAATCGAGAATGCTCTGCATATGTGGTGCTACCCCCTAAGGTGGTTGCACTGTGCCGCAACATCATCACGAAGGGAAACATATGAGTCACAAAGTTAGAATGAGGGGTGCAAATAATGAATGGGCGCTGCTTATTTTTCTTTTTTTGTAGGACTGGGTACGATGCCAACACTTGTTTGTTGTAAGCTTAGTCAAGATGAGGAGCGTGTTATGCCCGATATTGATACATCAGCCATGCTTGCATTTGAAAGCCCCCAAGCCTTTGCGGATTGGTTAACTACGCATCACCAAAGCACCCCCGAGTTGTGGATGAAGATATATAAAAAGGGCTCTGGTGTGCCATCGATCAATTGGCAGGAGGCTGTGCTTGAAGCTTTGTGCTGGGGCTGGATTGATGGGGTGAAAAAATCGTGGGATGAACAAGCATTTGTACAACGCTTCACCCCACGGCGGGCCAAGAGCCAGTGGTCGCAAATCAATTGCGAGCATGTGCAACGGCTTATGAATGAAGGGCGCATGCAAGCTTCTGGATTAGCGCAGGTGGAAGCTGCCAAAGTTGATGGCCGATGGGAGAATGCCTATGCCCCAGCCAGCCAAATGAAGGTGCCCGATGATTTTCTCGCGGCGCTAGCAGCGCAACCCAAAGCGTTGGCCTTTTTTCAATCGCTGAACAAAGCCAACCATTATGCCATTGGTTATCAACTGACCACAGCGAAAAAAGAAGAAACCCGCCAACGGCGCTTTGATAAATTGCTTAAAATGATGGAACATCAAGAGCGCCTGCATTAAAGCCAAGCCGATTTGACACTGGGGTAGTGAGCCCCTAGCAAGGTCGATATGGACCCTTTTCTGAAATCTCTAGCGCTTTTTCTTGTACTCTTTAACCCCTTTTTGATGAGCATCTATCTGCTCGATTTGATTCAAGACATGGATCGCCCTGCGTTTCTTAAAGTATTGTTTCGCGCCACATTCATCAGTGGCGGTGTGTTTTTTCTCTTTGCTTGGGGCGGAGAAGCCATTTTTACCGATGTGCTGCAAGTGGAGTTTGCTTCTTTCCTTATTTTTGGTGGCATCGTTATTTTTCTGATTGCCCTGCAAATGATGTTTACAGGCAGCGAAGCCATTAAAAAAATGCGCGGCGGCGACCCAGCCCATATTTCTGGCTCCATCGCCATGCCGTTTATGATTGGGCCTGGCACCATCAGCGCCAGTGTGCTTGCTGGCAAAACACTGAGTTACCCCATGGCCGCCTTCGCCATTGCCTTATCCTTGGTGCTTACGGTGATGATGCTGATGTTGCTCAAGCAGGCGTTCGATACCATCAAGGTGCGCAATGCCGATTTGCTGGAACGCTATATCGACATCACAGGCCGCGCTGGCGCCCTGCTCACGGGCACCATTGGTATTCAGATGATGATTCAGGGCATTCGCCAAGCCACATGAATAGGGGCGAGGTTCTTCAACACTAAGCTTCAAAAGAGCAGGCGCGCCCGTTTGCAATATAATCTTATGCCGTTAAGGTCGCCGCAATGCTTTCGGATAAAACGAAGCAGGTTCCGTCCATAGCTTTTCGCCAACCGACTGTAGTTGATGGCCCATTCCTATTTGATCTTGTGAACCGATCGAAGCCTCTGGATGTTAACTCGCGTTATCTCTACCTGCTGCAGTGCAGCCACTTTGCGAACACTTGTGCCGTGGCGGAATCCGGCGGCTCTGTACAAGCCTTCATCAGCGCATACGTACGACCAGACCAGCCCGATACGCTGTTTGTCTGGCAAGTTGCCGTGGACGTTTCTGTTCGCGGCCAAGGTGTAGCCGGAAGGCTTATCGACCATCTGCTTGCACGGCCTCACTTGGCTGGGATTCGCTTTGTCGAGGCCACCGTTAATCCATCCAACAACGCTTCAAGAAATTTGTTTGCCGCGTTGGCGCGAAAACAACAATGCGATATGAACGAATCTATGCTTTTTGAAGCTGCGCTGTTTGGTGCGGATGCGCATGAGGCGGAAATTTTGTTGCGCGTTGGCCCCTTCAGTCACAAAAAATAAAGAATAGGAAAGGAGAACAATGAGAATTTTTGAAGAGATGGAATCTGAGGTCAGGGGTTATATACGCTCCTTTCCTGCCGTATTTGACGTAGCTCGCGGTTCGGAAATGTTCGACGAGCACGGCAACAGATATATCGACTTCTTTGCTGGCGCTGGCTCACTCAACTATGGCCACAACAATCCCGCCATCAAAGAGGCGCTTATTGAATACATTCAACGCGATGGCATCACCCACGGTCTGGATAAAGCCACTATCGCCAAACAGGGTTTTCTACAAAAGCTTCGCGACACCATTTTTACGCCGCGAAACCTGGAATACAAAGTGCAGTTTACAGGGCCAACGGGCACCAATGCTGTAGAGACAGCGCTGAAACTGGCGCGCATGGTCAAGGGTCGGTCCAATGTGATTGCTTTCACCAACGCTTATCATGGTCTTTCCATGGGATCATTGGCAGTGACGGGCAATTCTTTTTATCGCGATGAGTCGTATGGCGTGCGCGCCAACTCGGCGTTTATTCCGTTTGATGGTTATCTGGGCAAAGATTTCGATAGCCTTGCTTATCTGCGTAAATTGCTCACCGACCAGAGCAGCGGTGTTGACCTTCCCGCCGCGATTATTGTGGAAACCGTACAAGGCGAGGGCGGTATTCATGTGGCCAGAGATGAATGGTTGCAGGGGCTTGCTGCGATTTGCCGTGAATTTGATATCTGACTTATTATCGATGATATCCAGATGGGTAATGGCCGAACGGGTACGTTCTTCAGCTTTGAGCGTTCAGGGATTTCCCCCGATATGGTGACCGTGTCCAAGTCGATTGGCACAGGTTTGCCGATGGCGTTGCTGCTGATTCGCCCCGAGCTTGATCAGTGGAAACCCGGCGAACATACAGGCACCTTCCGCGGTAACAATCTGGCCTTTATTGCGGCTACCAAAGCGCTGGAATATTGGGATTCACCGGTATTTGCTGAGGGTATCGCTGAGCGTGGTGCTTTGTTTGAAAAGGGATTGAAAGCGCTGGTGGAGAAACATGCTGAGGCCAAAGGTGAATTGCGCGGTGTGGGCATGGTCTGGGGCATTGATTATGCCGACCCTGGCTTTGCCGGAGAGATTTCCGTGGAAGCGTTTAAACGTGGGTTGGTGATTGAAACCGCTGGTGCCAATGGCCAAGTGCTTAAGTTTCTTCCCGCCTTAACGATTGAAGAGAAATTGATTGAAGAGGGCTTAGCTATTATTGATGAAGCCATGGCTTCGGTATTGGCCAAGCGCGTTACCTTGCGTGAGGGGGTGTTGGTTTGATTGTTCGCTCCCTTCAAGATATTGAAAACACCGAAAGAGATGTGCGCGCCCACAACGGCAACTGGGAATCGCGCCGCCTGATTCTCAACAACGATGCCGTTGGCTTTTCGCTGCATGACACCATTATCCATGCAGGCACCGAAACCTTGCTTTGGTACAAACACCACATCGAAGCTGTGTATTGCATCGAAGGCGAGGGCGCGGTGGAAACCACGGAAAACGGCAAGGTTTATCCCATCACACCCGGCACCGTTTATGTGCTCAATGGCAACGAACGACACTGGCTACGCGCTCGCACCACCATGCGTATGCTATGTGTGTTTAACCCTGCAGTAACGGGCAAAGAAGTACACGATTCCAACGGCGCATACCGCCCTGGAGCTGAGCAACAGCACTAATGCCAGATTGGAAAGTGGTCTGGCGCACTTGATAGCTGACACGTATTCGTTTTAGTAGTTTTCATACTACGTTCATTGGCAGTCTACATCGTATAAGCCAGAATGGTTTGAGATACGTAGGCGGAGGAAAAGCAGATGGCAGAACAACGCGCGGTATTAGCAGGCGGCTGTTTTTGGGGCATGCAGGATTTGATTCGCAGGATGGATGGGGTGATATCCACCCGTGTGGGTTACACTGGCGGCGATGTGGACTATGCCACTTATCGCAATCATGGCAGCCATGCTGAAGGCATTGAGATTTTCTTTGATGATGCCGTTTTATCCTATCGCAAGTTGCTTGAATTCTTTTTTCAGATTCACGATCCCTGCACACCCAATCGTCAGGGTAATGATGTGGGGATGTCGTATCGCTCGGCGATTTATTATGCTGATGAAGCGCAGAAGGACGTGGCGCTGGACACCATCGCGGATGTGAATGCCAGCGGCTTATGGCCGGGTAAGGTGGTCACAGAAGTGGCGCCAGTTGGTGATTTCTGGGAAGCAGAGCCTGAGCATCAGGATTATTTATTGCTAAACCCTGGTGGCTACACCTGCCATTTTGCCCGTCCGAATTGGGTACTGCCCAAGCGTCATCAGGATGCGTGATGATGCCTAAAATATTGCAGGTCACGATGTTGGTTTTAATCACTTTATGGGGAGTTCCTAGCGCTATGGCCATTGAAGAACCGAAATTTGAAGTAATCGAACAAGACGGTGATTATCAAGTGCGCTTGTATGCACCGAAAATAATTGCCGAAGTGTTGATCGATGGCGATTTGGATGAAGCTTCCAGCAAGGGTTTTCGTTTGATTGCTGCTTATATTTTTGGTGAGAACACATCCGCGAAAGGTGAAGCCGAAAAGATTGCCATGACTGCCCCAGTCACCACAGCGCCTAGCCCTGAGAAAATTGCCATGACAGCCCCCGTGACCATGGCCGCTGCGGGCAATCAATACCGCATGTTTTTTGTGATGCCATCAAGTTATACCATGGCCACGTTGCCCAAACCCAATAATGCCAAAGTGAGCTTACGCGAAGTGCTCACCCAAAAAGCTGCAGTGTTGCAATTTTCATGGCTTGCTGGTGAAGAGAAGGTGGCTGAAAAAACAGCGCTATTGCAGCAGTGGATGAAAAACAAAGGTTTGCAAGCCACTGCCCCAGCCCAACTGGCGCGTTACAACCCGCCGTGGACGTTGCCGTTTTTACGTCGCAACGAAATCATCATTCCTATTGAGTAAGCGCGTTACCCTTTAGCAGCAAGCCCCACCGGATGCTGAATCCGAAGCTTTCAAAGCTGCGGG
>Ga0100402_1003361_pt1 | contig 17439 bp, 8 predicted proteins | sample CryGeyme20150102_FD_80419 | JGI IMG/M metagenome (GOLD analysis project Ga0100402, IMG submission 80419) | Groundwater microbial communities from Crystal Geyser aquifers in Utah, USA - Crystal Geyser metaG 2015-0102 | ecosystem: Environmental > Aquatic > Deep subsurface > Groundwater | place...
GGGCCAGTGGTAACACATGGAGTAACACATACATTCTGTACAAGACCCGATGAATATCTTAGACAATGATATCTAATTACAACCAAACATTCATTACTTCATTCTGTTGATATACATTAAAATAATCTCAAAAAAAGCAACAAAAAACTCGAGAGAGAAAAAAGTCTCGAAATTGGTGATACACTAAATCGTCAAATAATCTCGAGTTCCAAAAATCTCAAAAAAAAGGATAGCAAACTCGAGTCAGGGAAAATCTCGAATTTGGTGGTAACAGATATACTTTTCTTAACTCCTGTGACTAGCTACTACTACTACTACTAGTAGAAACTAGAAGATACTCTCATTTCTAAAGGTGGGTATGATACCAGTACCTAACTTAACTTTTACTACGAGTACTCTCCTTAATATCCTCCCTCATCCCTTCACCCTTCACCCTTCGCCTACTCCACTTCTGCTTGCAGGATAGCTAATAAGATAACAGACTCTTTTCATTATTGATGATTGATGAAATCACACTTTATGGCAATACTGTCCAAAAGCGAGCAGAACGCAGCAACAAAATCAATGAAAGAGGACAAGAAGTACTTTGTGATTAACGTACGGAATCAAGAAGAGCATCTGCCGAAAGGACTGTCTCGATCAGATAAAACAAACACTATGCTGCTACCCTCTTCTGATAGCAACAGCGCAGTATATATCGTGGTCATTGCTCATCCGGATGATGAAAGCATGTTCTTTTTACCGACCATTACGTCACTGCAAAAAGCTGGAGCGACCGTTTGGATCTTGTGCTTGACCACGGGCAACTACGATGGTCTGGGAGATATCCGAAAAACGGAATTGTCTCATCTTTGTCGATGCGTTCTGGGAGTAAAATTAATTCATTTAGACGTCGCGGAGATACAGGATCACCCCAACAACGCATGGCCTCTGGAATTGGTTGCCAAGGAATTGGAAAGGGGAATCCGAATTGCATTGCGATCATCGTCAACACCAACACCGAAGCAGCAGCAGCAGCAGCAGCAGCAGCAGCAGCAGTACGACAACGTGATCCTGATTACCTTTGATACAGATGGGGTCAGTGGACACTGCAATCATCGGGATACCTATTTAGCAGTTCGTCTATTAATTTTGCAACAACAATTGCAAAACATCAAAGCATCCAAAAGTTCGACCGGGAGCAGGCTTCCTACTCTGGAAGCCTGGAAATTGGACACGGTGCATTTTTTACCCTTCAAATATCTCCCGTTGGTGGGATGGTGTTTGTGCTTGTTGAATCTCTTGAAACTATGGCAGCCGACCTGTGCGATCCTGCCGTCACAGAAAAAAGCAAGGACTAGTGGTATCAACGAAAACGATGAATCCAGCACACTGTTGGCAACACCATCATCAACAGTGCAAGCAGTTGTTTATCGCAGTACAAATCCTAGACTCAGTTGGAAGGCCATGGCTACACATCATTCGCAATTTGTTTGGTACCGACGACTCTTTGTGATTTTCAGTTGTTATACCTTCGTGAATACCCTCCGGCCCATTCAATTATAGCTGATAAAACTAAATAGCTATCGTACAGCATACCAAAAAGCAATGACACAATCAATATTCATATTCATTTAAAAAAAAATGGACGAATTAGTCGCGGTCAAAAAGCATTGAAAACAGATTTTCAATCATTCGTAGCGTATTTCTCCAAGAAATTCAAACGTATTATTTAGCAGACTCTAGTACGGCAATCAGTACAAGCGGCACGACCGTCATCAGCAACATTGCCACAAGATTCCTCCTTGTCGCCGAAGACGCGCCACTTTCTAGTGCCGCACCCATTGCCGGACATTCCGAGGTCTTGATAGGAAGTCCCGCAGCGTACCTACAAAAAGTGGCCATGCCATTGCGATCTTGCATGCCAGAGTACGTATCAAAGTCGGCAACTCCTAGACACCGTTCGTCCATCTCACCGTGATAGCATGTGCCCGTGGCTTCATCACAAAAGCTTTCTACTTCCCATCCTGACACGGCACAACCATCGTATTGACAACCTTCATTGCACGGCGATGTATTAGGTTCATCTAGTTCCCAATCAGCGCATGTTTCCCACGGTTCATTTGGGGCAAGGGCACCTGGTTGCGGACCTCTGGTAAAGGTGCCGTCCTCAATAGCGTCCAGTTGCTGTTGGATCGATTCCGCACGCGCCTTCATAAAAGGAAGCAGAGGAAAGGTGCCCGCATCCCAAGAAGATGCATCCGGCGAAAGCTCACGCTGGTAGAATTCTCCAAAGGACATGTCCTCGGTGATGGTCGACTGCATCAGAGCAGCATGGTTTTCAATTTCGGCAATGAAATCAGCATTTGTATAAACAGTTTCCAAAAATTCTTGAACGTAGCCCATGTATTGTGCGTGAAGCGTCTCGTCTGTCAAGAGTGGCCCAACCAGGGAGTTGGATTCCAAAGATTCACATGTTGGACGAGTAATGGACCACTGTACGAGTCTCCCCTCGCAAATATCCGGGTTGCAACTAGCAGAGCCTGGCTTGTCCAAATCATAGAGCATTAGTTTCCACAACTCAAGATTGCTTTCTGATTGTGCCAAATAGTAGTTGTTAACATTTCCCATGAGACTGTTGACATTGAGGGTAACAGCCAAAAAGGCAAAGGTTTTCAACATATTCTCCACATCGACTTCGCTGCTATTGATTTCGGAATTGGCACAATTTGGATCACAACGGTAAAACGACATGACTTGGTTGATGAAATTTTCTATTTCATTGTCCCAATTGTCCGTTCCCAGTTCTTGATCGAGAAGGCCTTCTTCTAACAATGTGGTTGCGCAGTCCTCGTCGTTTCTTAGATACGCAAGCACAACATCTGCCATCAATGCTTCTCGGTACTCCTGGTAGGATGCTCCGCATTGACTACGATCGCTCAAACGGGGAATTGACGGATTGTGATTTCCTCGCTCAAAAGCGTAGGGAGGAGTATCCAATTCATTTACGCGACTTTCTGCTTCCGCCAATTGTTTCGAGGTGTACAAACCACAATCCTCCGTCACAGGTGTCGTCTGAAACAAGGCAAAGTTGGTAGGATCCCAATCAGGAAAGCTTCGGGCAAAGACGTATTCTTCTTCGGGTAATTCCATCAAAGTATAAGCCGATCCCTGCAATTCGTCATTTATATAAAAGTTGACCATTCTTGTTCGAACGTGCGGCAATCCAAATCGGGCAAGCATACGGCTGTGAACATAGTCACGCATATAGCTAGGATCAAAAAGACCCGGAAACCTCAAGTACACCCGCGGAACTCCGAATAAAGATTGGGTCGTATTGACAGCACCGTTAAAGCCCGAAAAGTCCAATCGAAAGGGAAGTGGATTCCCGAGACACGCCGCCATGTAGAGTGATTCCTCTCCACGGGTGCGGATGCGCCCAGGACTTGTCAGCTTCGCCAAGACTTCGCTGCCATCAGTAGTACTGAGCGTGGCAGAGGTAAACTCTTGGTACACTTGAGTTTCGGGATTTTGTACTAACGCCTCATAGGCTGCATCATCCATGCTGATCTTCAAATCCAGGACCGTGTGCGCATCGTTACTATTATTGACGGGAAGGCCTTGTCGATCCATGTTGAAAAATTCAACGCCGGCATCATTCTGGGCGGCCATTTCGGCTTTGCGCGCGGCTACTAATTCGGCAACGGTAGGCAATTCTGTCATGATGTTTTCGGCACCCGGTGTGGGTGTGGCAGTGTAGTTGTACTCGAAACCGTTGAGAGCATAGGTCACATCCTCGAGTTGATCATTGGGAATTTCCGGTAGAGGACCGACCACCGATACGTAAGTGAACGTATTGCCTTGCACCTGAACTAAATTCACGGTATCTTGAGACCCAATTCCAAAATTGGGGGACAGCAACGAACTGTTGCTCGTGACTTTGGCGCAGCACAACACCACGTACGCGTTGGCTTCGATAATATACCCCGGCGGGAAGGAAAAGGTGTCGACATCAGCGAGTCCATTGTCGTCGTGCAGAACAAAATTGGTCATATCGACAGATGCGTTGCCCGCGTTAAGCAGCTCGAGCCAATCATCGCCACTGCAAATATTGGAAGATCCTGACGGTGCCACTTCCGTAACAATAACTTGAGCTTGAGCTACGTTGATTGCCGTTAATAATATGGCCATGAAGACGGCAAGGTTGCACATGGCCCTCCTGTCAAGGTAGTAGGAAGAAGATACTATCATGACTGGTGCTGTACTCGGTATGATAGTGTATATTGAGACTAGTAGTCTTGTGTCTTGTAACTTCTGCGAGGATTGAATTGATAAATTGAGTTTTCTTGTTGTTGGCGCACATCGTGTAGTAGTAGGGTCTAGTAGTAGCTAGCTAGAAATCAAATAATACTATCCATGACCTTCTTACACAGAAGAGTGTTCGCAATGCACGCATTCGCGGTCAAAGAATGAAGAATGCGTCGTTGCGTGTCGAACACGGCTTTTCTTGATGCCGGGTTCGTGTTCTCCAAATAGGCTTTGATGATGATTTTTTAAGAGTTGACTGTTATTTACTAGTATTATGGAGAGGAATCGAATAAACGTCCGTCCATCGCTCGGCGGCGTATACAGAAGTGAGCAAAGAAAAAAGAACTCGTTTTCCTTTCTTGTTACTGTACCACACTAGTGTATGATGATACACACGGGACCACTATTCGACTGCTTACTTGGGTTGTAAGTACCAGGTACCACTACTAATGAACGGATAGTTACAACAACTAATAATGGTACATGGTAGCTACCTGGTAGATTTAAAAACAAACTAATAATAAGAGAATAAAAAGAAGAATATCTTAAAAAAGCAGTCTGTCAGCATCATACCGCAGCCATCGAACAGCAAGCTACAGAGTGCTACTGCAGTACTCTACCAGATGTTTTTTTCTTGCGAACCACGTATTTACCCATGCCTCTCGGAGGCAGCGTGCCACAGTCGTCAAGCTATTTACGGTATTTCTTAAGCTCGCAAACCGCCTGAATAGCCAAGACTCTCTTTGATATTGTCTATGGCAAAGGCAGCTCATGATGATGATGATGGAAAAGCCAATTGTCTATGCCAGGACACGAATTTTCCAAATAAGGGAATCTCGCTGGCAACGATGCAAATATAATTGTGTAAAAATAAATTCCACCCACCCAGGCAGCTATTGATATCCAATATTTCCAGAGGACCCCTTGCAGAATTCTTCAGCTGACATGAAATAAATAGGTGTCATGATGGTTCGACAAACTTGTGCAGCAAAACTTGCTCACACTGTCGCATTCAAATACAGACACTAGGCCAGAAGTTGGTCGGCATGTTTATTTTCGATCATTTTCTTTAGTAGTTTTCCAATATCACGATACAATCAGCCTTGGTGCGAAATGCATTCTGAAGATTATTATCGTCCTTATTATAGCATTCTGCCAAAAATGTATGTAGTGCCTTGAAGATAATTCTCCAGCCGAGATGACATATTTGCTACTAGTGGCAGCGGCGGCAAAGATGCTCGCTTTAACACATGCAGAGCACCTTTGAGCGTATATTAAGAGAAGAAAGCGGAAAGTGAAAAGGAATACTTTTTGTTGTTCAAAATTGTGCTTAAAATTTAAAGACTAAAATGGTTGCAGCAAAGCACTAATCTCCTCAGGTGGCATCAAGTAGTGGTGTAGAGCTTGCTGTTGTTCGTGGTTGCTCTCCTGTGCCTTTTGATGAATGATATGAATTGATCTTCTAAAATTCCATAGATGTATGGCACCAAAAGTTGCAAGGTCGGTCGGTCCAGCACGCTTAATTTCTACTGGTTACAGGAACTGCCTTGACTTTTTCTTCCAAAAGAGACTTGTAGGGACTACTGTAGAGTCCGCCCTCCCCATCGGGATTAGGAGAGAGATCGCAACCTCCATCCTGGTACGACTCAATGATCTTAGAAAAGTCCTTCCAGTACTTGGAGTTCACACTGTGTTCCTCAACAAGCCCCAACGAGGCCGGGTGGTACACATGACAGTAAGGAAAAGAAGGGATCCCAAGCGAATGTACCAATTGACGATTTGACTTGTCCTTGGTGTAAGGTACATCAATAAACTGGATATCTGGATTTTTGCGGGCAAAACTGTGCATCATGGGCTCCATTTTCTTACACGCCTGACAATAAGGTGCATGAAATCGTACCACAGTTAATCTGTCCTCGTCCTCGAGAACAGCAGCCTTGAGCTCGGCCTTGCTATTTATCGTCTTGAGATTATCCAGTCCGTTCTTCTTTTTCTCTGTGGGATTCTTCTTGGTAGGAGGACTCAGTATCGTTCGGACCTTAGCATCGAACTCGGGAGTTTCGACAGCTTCAGGAAGATCTACATAAGTATAATGCAGCTTCGAGGGACTATCAGGAATGAGAGCTCGCTTCGGATACAAAGGAGGATTCGGGCCGGGTTGAAAAGCAGCCACGGGGGAGAACAGGAGAGAGGCCATCATGGCGAACATTTGCTTACTTTTGCTACCTGTATTGGGAGACATGGTGATAGATTTTGATGGCTTGATGTTTCAAAAATAAATGTTTGTGAGCAGGAATTGGGAATTGTGGGCAACTCTTCGCGATGGAATGCTATTTGTTTTTGTTTCGAGGCCTCTTGAATTCCCTGGCGCTTTCTCTGACGTTGCAAGCACCGCATGCTCCGGAAATAAAATTCTGCTAACGGTTTTGTGGGGTAAATATTACGAGAGGTCTAATTTTGATCAATTTTACTTAAGTATCTTCACTTCAAGGGTTCGCAGGTGAGTCCCTCCTATTTATTTCTTTTCTGTATTTAAGTTTGCTTTTTCTTATTCAATGTTTTGGCATTTTCTGACGTCAGTATAATTTTGAAACCCGCAGTGTTCAAATAAAGTCCAAGAAAATCCAATTCGGATTTCTTTCACTCATTTTTTTGTTCTTTTGTGCGTCGAAAATCCTTTTTTGTTCTTTCTCTCGAAATCACAAACTTCGCAACAAGTCGGCTCTGCTCACCTTGGAGCCAGCGCATCACAGATACGTCGCTGTTCTTTTTGATACTACCAGCACCAGCAGTAGTACTCTATTACTACTACTAGTACTACTACTACTACCAGGTACTCTAGTCCAGCAGTAGTAGGAGTAGACCAAGTACATTACTGTAGTACAGTAACTGGTAGTGTAGTAGCTACATACTGGTAGTAGGAGGAGGGTACTACTAGCAGAACAACATACTTCTGGACTAGGACACCACCTATCTATCCGTACTGATCTTCCAATCTTTGCCTGGTAAGCACCCCAACCATCAACCTTTTCCAACGTGTGTAGATTTCCGTTCTTCTTTTGTCATTTGCGTCTTCGACGGACTTGCTGTAAACTTCGACGGAGGCTTCTCTGAGCAGATCGGCGTTGTGTTCATGGACCACGATACCCCGAATAATAGGGGCACGGTTGCCGTTGTGGCCCTCAAACCCCAATAAGCAGGGCGCGTATGGACTATTCAAAGTGTAGAGAAGTAAGGAGCAGTCAGGTCAAGTATAGATTGCGAGAGTTGTGGCAAGTGACACAAGGACGACGCCGAAACAATACAGCAATGACTTACATTCCTAGTTGCTTTGCTACCTTGGCCACGCGTGGAGCGTCAACGTGTACAAGACCTGGGTTCATAAGAGCTAGCTCCACGTTGTTGTATTCGTTCACCGGAATTGGCTGATTCGCCGCAACGTAGGGGAGTTTGAACTTTTCTGTTTGCCATATCGCATAAAGATCGACCATGCCATCACTCAGGGGCTCCGATGCATGATCAATTTGCTTCTGCTGGTATTCCGCGCTTCCATCGTTTTCTTTTCCAACCCCGTACGATTTTAGTGCCTTAAAATCATTTGCTCTTCCCTGGGTGCTTTTGGCGCGGGCTTTCACCCTTTTAACGGGCTTCGTCAGCTCACTCTTCCGCACCTTACGGCCTTGATAAAGCCATTTCTTTTCTGGGAGAGCCTCGCTGACATCGCTACGAGAGTAAACCATTTCTCCTTTAAAGAAGCCTCGCAATCGTTTCTTAGCATCTGGTGCGATCACCTCTGCCTTTTTGAGGACGGACGCGATAGCATAATGTGGGTGATTCTTGAATTTCTCCTTGGAATTTGGTATTGTTTCACTCTTGGCATTTACAGCAAGTTCTTGCTTTTCAAAGTGGTTCTCATCGCTTTCATCTTCTGGTTCGCTCTGAACGTATTCCTTGACTGGCGATTCTTCGTCGTCCATATATTCATCATCCGATTCTAGAAGAGCGATGGCGTTATCGCCAGTCTTGCCCTTGCTGAGATCCGGTGCTCGCTTTCTAGCAGATGACGCAGCCCCGTTTTGCCCGTAAATCGCACCGGTCATTGCTGGTTTTCCTTTGAAAGAAGAATTCAATTCTCGGATGACTTTGGACCACCATGCATTCTTCTGGTCAGACAAAGCAGTGGCCTGGTCTTGGGGTGCAATGCCACGAAGCTTGAAAGTTTCTACCATGCTGGAAGCATACCGAGGTGTCACGTCTGTAAGATGCTTTCGTTTTTGTTCCTGCAGCTGCTGTCCTGATAATTCGATCATATGATGCTCCGCAGCAATAACAAAGGCAACAGGGTACCGCCGTCTGGAGCTAACTCGCGATGCTGTTCGTTGTGTGTTCACTTTGGTGACAGATTCCTGTTCTTGTATGTGCTCAAATAAGCAACTTTCTACAATATTCGGTAAATCAATGGACTTTGTACGCGGGTCGACATGGATCCAGCGCATGGATTGTTTATTGTTGCTATTCTTGGCCGTTCTTGTTTTGTCATCGTTGGGAACGCGGCAGAGCACTTCGGCCCACCCCAAGAGTGCATCACCAGGCTGATTGAGCAATTGATTGTCATTTGCCTGAACAATTGTGGTAGCATCAAGTTCTTTGGCCTTTTTGCGTGGTCTACCCTGGTTAGATCTTCCATTTTGTTTTTGGACATTCTTGAGATTCCATAAACTGGCAGCCCGAAAAATATTGACCATGGATGCTTGCAGCATGGGATGGTCCAAGTCCAGATCCTTTCTCACGGGTTGAACCGCAGCAACATAGCGAGTTCTCCAACCCATAGATCTAAAGTCAAAAGTCAAAAGAGAGTACCAACTGTCACTGTGAGAACAACATGTACACATGTTTAGACTTGAAACTGCCGACAAGCAACAAAAACAGCCCCCCTACCGTGTCATGGCAATAAAGAGGTTCACTTGATCCGTCCTCGACCACGGATGAACTACCGCTGAATTGTCTTGCTGTCTCTCCCATAATTGCGGATCTTCCGAATGACATGCTGCCAAATACACACAATAGTCGAGTAGCCGCGCCGTCGACGATGTTTGATTGGACACAGTCAATACTCCTTCCGTCACAGATTTTCGTTTCTGTCCCACCCCACGTCCCCTTTTCTTGTTCTGCTTCGGTAGTCGAGGAGCGCCTGCCATAGCATTGGCCTCCAAGGTCTGTCGACGTTTGGTCTCGGCATTGTGGATAAAATCAAAATACCAACCCGCAAACTGTTTCAAGACTGCTAGTTCGGGTACTGCATTGTTCTTGTTTGTGTCCGCAGCATCGTCACTCCACCAACAAGAACACGGAGGAATGAGACTGTAAGCAACCGGTAACAGCAATTCATCAGAGCATTGTTGGGACACGAACATTATGTGACTCGTTAAAGCTAACCAGTGAGACTTGTGCAAATGTTCCAAAACGAACTTTGTACGATGCGGAAGGCTTGCAAATTTGTATTTGCGGCGGGTTTTAGCTTTCTGTTTCTTTGCTTTTTCAATGTCGTCCGACTTATCATTCGCGGAGTGACCTTTCATGAAGCGACCTTTGGAGGAACCGATATGGATAGTCACAGGCTGCAATGATTGAGGGGTGACTGTTGATATTGCTGGAGGTTTTTGTTCCCCATCGTTGTCATTCGCCCCGATTAGTTCCCTCGGATGATTATTGTCTGCATCTTCCCAGTCGACGCTGTCTTCTTCACTACCAGAATCATTACTTCCCACAAACTCGGAGGGAAGCCTTGCCACAGGTGGAGATTTTTGGTTGGAAACAGAAGTAGATACCAGAGCCATATCGAATGCGAATAAGCCATTACTAGAATTCGCGTCTTCATTATCCTCGTCATCATTCGTCTCTTCCTGATTTTGAGCAGCTTTTGTCCACAATGCTTCGAGGCCCTCGTTCTCCTCGTCGTCATCAGATCCTGAATCCCAATGAAAGCTCATCTTTCTCTTTTTTGATAATTTAAGTTTAAAAAGTAAGTTAATACTCTATGATTTGCTTACCATTGTTTAGGCTGGTGGTGGTAAGAAGTACTCGATTATGTAGCTCTATCCATGCATGATGAAATCCTCCAATTTCCTGCTGCGACTTCGTTGGCTGTCGGCAGCAATTCTTTAAACAAAGAATCAGCGCTCGGGTGGTTCGGATATTGTCATCAGAATGGTGCCTTCGCAAAAAAAAACTAGCTAGAGGTCTAGACTACTCGGAGTCGATCTCATCAAAGTGTCGTGGCCTCTATCAATAATAGCTACGAGCAGTCTAGTCTAGAGCTCTCTTACTGACAGAAAAATAAAATGTTCGAGTATTCTAGCAGTGCTAGGTACTGTAGCAGTATTGAGTTGAATGAATGGCTAGCATAGGTTATAGCCAGCCAACTGCCGTACAACAGTAATAGCTACTCTATTCTTGGTGGAGTGGCTGGAAATCACAGGCTAAATCTTGTTACACTACTTTTGTTGAGTGTGCAGTTCTTAGCAGAGAGAATGTTTAAAGTGAAAATTCAGGATAGGCTCTATTGCACTATGTTCACTGGAGGGAAGGTCGAGAAAGAACGGACGATATAAACCAGACATCACATTGTTCTGGCATTTTGTCCCATACATCTAACAGCTGTCAATCACACGTTAGCAAGGCACAAAATCCAGCTTCATCATGAGTCCAGTAAAGAGCGCTTTGAATTGGACCTTTGTTCGAGCCACGCCCCAAAACTGCTGGTTGTTTCATGATAACTATCCGCCAGATCTTTGTCTTTTCGTCGCAGCCATCTACAATTCAGGGCTTCAGCGGGTGTGTAGCGATCGTCGGGGTCGACTTGCAACAAATTCATAATGAGGTCTTTGGCAGCCTTGGGAATATCGTCCCAATATTCCTCGTGAAATTCATAATTACCAGCCGTAATTAGTTCCGCAAGTTCACATTCGGGTGCATCAAAGGGAGCATAACCGCCCAACAGTACGTAAATAACAACTCCACAGGACCACATATCACACAATTCATTGTACCCATCTTCATGAGTGAGCAATTCTGGGGCTACGTATTGTGGAGACCCACAAAGCGTTTTCATACATTTCGGACCAGTAATCGTTTTCGCACAGCCAAAGTCGGCAATCTTAATCTTGCAAAGATCGTTATCTTTGGCAAGCAGAATATTCTCGGGTTTGATATCTCGATGGCAAATTCGTTTCTTGTGGCAGTAATCTAGGGCTTCCAATAGCGTCCGACTTACTTTGCGAGCATCCGAGGGTTCGTACACTTCAATTTCTGTCAACTTGTCCAACAAATCTCCTCCCCTCATCAATTCTTGAACCATCATGGTCCGTTCTGGTTCTTTGTAAACATCCAGCAATCGCACCACGTAGGGCCCTTCTCGCAGCAATTTCAAGGCGTTAATTTCGCCCTTGATGGATTCCCCAGCCGCTTTGTAATTTTCCGTGTGAATAATTTCCTTCACGGCATAATGGTGCTTGTTTTTCTTGTGCGTACAGAGATACACAAATGCAAACCCACCCTCACCAAGAACTTTCCCCATCTCGTACACATCATCAAAGGGAGTTCCTGCCGCACTGTCGTTTACCAAGAGAGAAAGCTGGGATATTTTTTGCGACGATCCCGTATTTTGTTTTTCCAGCACTTTTAAAAAGTCCTTTCCCAGCCTGCGTTTAGATTTGTCTACACCGGGTGCCGGTGACAGAGTGGATGGTGTTAGGGACCCGTCAGCACCGCCGCCTTCCCCCGCGGCACTCAAGGATAAGGATGCCAAGCTCGAGTTGAAGATTTCGGCCGCATCTTTCTTGGGAGATAAGGATGCCGCGCCGCTTCCATCATCACAGTGAAAGGACTCTCCGTCATCTTCTGAATATTGACTCCGCCGACTCGTATCCATATTCAAAATGCTCAACGACTTACGAGAAGCTTCACTCTCCCGAGTGACTGCACCGCCATTGGAGGTCATAGTGAGTACTGGAAATTTTTGTTGCGTTTACGGAGACTGGCAGGCAGCGTGGAGCAAATTGTTGGTATGCAAAATATGTTTGCAACAAGATATATTTTGAATAGCGTGGCAACCTGCTTTTCCTGTGTTGCTGTTAATGTTATCCACTTGGTAAAGGTGGAGATGCGCTTGTTTGAAAAAGATAGCGTGGATTAAGACTGCAAATGCGGTCTACTCGAGGACGTTGTGATGACCGGAGATTAAGACTGTACTGTTTTTAAAGGAACGCGGCTTCTAAACCGACCAACAAAGAGACCACTTCGCTTATAATTAACTTAGCGAGATTAGAGTCCTTACTGCTAGCGGCGGGCCCACTACTAGTAGCTAGTAGATGCTTGTGCGTAGCCTTGCTTGCCTGACTCTTTTATGAATTTTGTTGTAGTCTAGTGGTGGTTGTTGTTTGTTGTTGTGTTCAAGATGGCCTGTCGTTCTTGACTGTGTCTGAATTTAGTAGCCTGATATTTAATGGGGTTTGAGGCGAATCGTGCATAAGGAATTATGAAGAGGCATAGGAGGCCGAATAGATCTCGAGTGTCTGTGAAACGATTTATTGGGATAATTATTACTGTATTATTTAATAATAATATCATCTTTAAAGCAATTACATAAAATTTGTTTGACGAATTAGGAGCAAACATCTTCGAAATGAGTAACTCAGTGCATCTTGGCGCTACCAAGAAACGAAATTTCTGCCGAGCTGCATGCACTCATAAATTACAATTTCATCCATTAATAATGCGTCTGTCCACTCCAAGTAGTAGTGGACTCCAAGTGTGACGAGGCACGCTGGCAGGAAATCAATTGGGACGGAAGAGCATCTGAAATCTGAAGTCACAAGTCACAACTGTCACAGGGAATGGCACTGAAATTCGAACTCCACCAAGTAGGGATTCAAAAATACGGTCTGAGGATGTTTCACTGCATGCACTGACAAAACATCCCAGAGTAATCAATTCGATGCCGCAAACACCCAGCTCACGCAAATCGGAGAGCAAGCACATCAGAGAGAGAGAGTTCCAGGCTCCAGTCAACTGGCTACCCTGGTACCCCAGAAATGAAGATTTTGGATCTTTGGAAGCATTCCCTGGATCAGATGGTATTTGACCAGAAGAGTGGTGTTGCCATAGATTAAAATCTTTCAATTTTTGGGAGTAGTCCCAGCTTGCTTGAGATTTTCCCAAAGTTCCTGAACGTTTGGCAACCCACAATGAAAGAGATACCCGAGTAAAAGATATTCGGCCAGAACTTACGCCTACTAGAGCTCAGTTGGAAGGCTTCCAGTAGACGCATTTTCAGAGTGGCAAACCTCTGTCAGCGTTTTGAGTGCTTTTAGCTCACTAGAAATCTTACCAGTTAGTGAGCTGCTGAAGAGACTGAAGAGTTGTAAGATCGGAAATAGTTTTATCTCATTTCGCATAGAGCCTAGCCTGGTTTACTTAACCGCTTACCGGTACGAGTAGTTGTTTTGCCAGAACCCCAACCCTTTCGTGAAACAGGCCGAGATACCTGACACTATTTATTTTTTAATATTTTTTTGAAGGTGAGTGACAACAATAATTTCTATTGATTTATAAAGTGTGAACATGGTGTCGAGCTCAGGTGTTGTTGTGGCTGTAAATGCAAGCATCCAGGTCCATGCTCATCGAAGAGAAGAGTTTCTGAAAATATTTCGTGAGCAAGCTACCAAGAAAGATCCCCAGACACAGGCTGTATGTGAACTGATACAATCCGAAGTGGGGGAAGATCTGGACACACCAAGAACCTTTCACTGCCATTTGAAATATAAGTTTCCGTCCCGAGAGGATGCCGAGCGTCTATTGCAAAAGAGAGAGAACCACAATAGCCAGTGCTGTACTGATATTTTCTTGCACGGACCATCCGAGGACTGGGGGAAGGTCTTGAAGGCTGCTGCTTCTACTATTGTTGTTCAATGTTGGCTAGTCGCATCATCTCCCAATAGTGCTTTACCCAACCCCAAATGTACTAGACCCGATGGGGAAGAATGGCTCTGTTTGAATGCTAAAGTGACTGTTCAGCCAGAGCAACGAGAGGAATTGCTTAAGGTATTGGAACATGCGAGATCTTCATCCATTCAAGAAGAAGCTCTCTGTGTAGAATATCAGTACGGCGAATCTCTGCTGGACCCTAATACCTTTCTTGTTCACCAAGCCTATAATGGACATGAAGGGGGCAAGGAAGGATTTGATAAGCATGCCGAAACAGCACACTACCAACAATGGAATGCCTTTTCCGATGCACACGAACCCATCGTAGAAGCATATCGGTTTCGCCTGTCAGAATACCTACTACCGGTACGACAACTAAATGCATACAGAAATATATTGCTGTTGGATGGAGGAAATGGACATGAACTAAAACAGCGGGGCATTATTGCTGAGGATGGATCATTTTTTGCAGGAATGTTGGCCAATGAAGTTCATCCCGAGATTGTCAAGGCAGTCCATCACGATTTTTGTAACTGTGGATGTGAAGTATTGACCACCAACAGCTTTGTCACTGTGCCTCAGCGTGTTGAAGAAAGCATGTTTTCAACAACAACTACTGCTTTCGATGATTGCCACCAAAGGTCTAACCAAGAAGCATCTGTCCAAAAGCGCACACAGGATCTGATTCGTGCCGCCGTCGAATGCGCTCGAAGTGCAGCGACGGAATTTGAAGCATCCAAGAACAAAAACCGGCAAGCAATTCGTGTGGCTGGGACTGTCCCGCCATTAACCGAATGCTATATTGCTTCGGCGGTTCCAAATGACATCTTTCATTTGGTATCCTCGTACGAGATTATTATTTTGACGCTCAGAGAGGCTGGTGTCGATTTGCTACTAGCAGAAACATTGTCCACGGTTCGCGAAGGTGTTGCAGTCACTCGTGCCCTATCTCAGGTGACAACGACAAAAACAAATACCACACCACTCTGGTTATCATTTACGATAGATGACTTTGCCGAACCACCAAGGCTGCGATCGGGTGAATTTCTGGAGGAAGCCGTAACTGCAGTTTTAGACGAAGCAAAACAAAGTGGAATACAACTTGAAGCTATTGGGATCAATTGTGCTTCTCCGAAGGCTGTCACTGAAGGTGTTGTGTGTCTGAATGCTATCCTTCCAAACCAGGACCTCCAGTCGGTGCCAAGGGTTCTTGCTTATGCAAACGCCTTCCAAACAACAACTTCTGAATGGCTCGCTTCCCAAAGGAAAGACGACGATGAAGGAATCAAACTGCCAGCAGACCTAGGTAAACGAAAGCCGCATGTTAGCGAGTACGACAAAGACGGTGTCATTCTACCGAAAGCGTATGCAGATTACGTGTCTCAATGGATCGATTCTGGGGCATCCATTGTTGGTGGCTGCTGCGGGTGTTCACCAATGCACCTGAAGGTAGTTCGTGACATGATTGATAACAGGAATTGACCTTGCATCACGCTACAAAACAAGAAAGGACTCTTTCCAGGGCTTCACATACTTTGTTTTACTACTAAATTTGGCACGGTAGTAATTACTGCAGATGGCCAGGACTTATTTTTATTTTTGCACCCCAAAATTTCACTTTTGGAGTTGCTGTTTGTTGACACTCCATGCCATCTGTGCCGCGCGTGTAATCTACTAGTTGAGGCTACTGTTCGATCAGACAAGTCCCATTGCGCTGACGGGGAATCAAAACAACGGCTGGAGGCTGAAACTGAGTCGGGTCTTTGGTCGCCTGTCGTACGGAATCTTTCTCGTTTTCTTTGGATTGCTGCTCGTCTTCGAGAGTGTTTATGTTCTGAGACTGCCCCTTAATCAATGCTCGCTGATGACTATCGCGACACTGATTGTTGTGTGGATTCTCAGAGAAAGTAGTCTTTCCCGCAATGGAATCATCATTTCGTTCGGAAGCAGGCTTTCGCTTGTCTACAAGTTTCAAAAGAAAAGCTCCAAACTTCTTGTCCGTCAATGGTCGATAGGGATGACTGGCCATAATTAGCAAGCAATGCGTGCTGCTTTGTCAACGAATGTGTTACCTCTGAATGTTCGAGAGAGATTGTCCTTGCGCGCCCGTCAATTGCAGATCGTGGTTTTGCTGCTTTGTGGCACAACAAGATTGTGCGATCGCAATGAGTAGCGACATGATGGTACCGTGTAAACGACAGATGAATGGTTTGCTTTTGATTTCAAATTGGATTACTCTTTCTTGCCGTTTCTATGAGACGAACGACAAAACTTCTCCTGAAAACCCAGACCTAGGACCTAGCTAGGAGAACAACCACACTACTGCTAATAGTAGTCTGATACTAAGTAGTAGAGGCTCAATGTTACTAATACTCTGCTGTACTACTAACTAGCTAATAGTAGCTAGTTTAGTGTTCACTATTGCTCTTCTAACAGCTGCACTTTCAATTTTGTGTTTTGCTTTAAAGTCTTGTATCATTTATTTTAGCATGGTCAGCTTGAGCCTTTTCAAAAGTAGCCCTGGCAGCCTTTTCTCATTATTTTTTATTTTCTTCATTCATTTCCTGCCTGTCCCTGCAATTATTATTTTTGCACATTCTCCACAATTCAGATTATTTATGTGGTTTTTCTGTGGTGGTACCTGGTGCGAGCACAGCAAAGCTGTGCTCGACTTTACCAGCTCCCAGGTGTCGGGGGCTAGCTAGCTAGGTAGTTGTAGGGTATGGAGAAACTCGGCAATTTACTAGGCGGACCATCTCCGTTCCTAGGCGCCGGCCGGAGTGTTGCAATCCACCCGGAGGTGGGTTGCATCAGCTCGCCGGTGACCATTCGGGTGGGAGTGGCAGGTTAACAAACTATTTGAACGTAATTTACTTTCGTATTTGACGAAACGGCAAATTAGTGAGGATTTTGGTTTGCATTTTTCGTCTTCAATTGCTGGGCCCAGGGTCTAGTAGGCCTATCGCTTTCTGGTAGGGCTTTGACGCAGGGCAGCTGTGCGCCCGCCCCCTTTGGCTGGAAAAGACTCGAGCAGCTGTGCTCGAGTCTACCAGCTCCCAGGTGTCGGGGGCTAGCTAGCTAGGTAGTTGTAGGGTATGGAGAAACTCGGCAATTTACTAGGCCGACCATCTCCGTTCCTAGGCGCCGGCAGGAGTGTTGCAATCCACC
>Ga0100402_1003368_pt1 | contig 17414 bp, 17 predicted proteins | sample CryGeyme20150102_FD_80419 | JGI IMG/M metagenome (GOLD analysis project Ga0100402, IMG submission 80419) | Groundwater microbial communities from Crystal Geyser aquifers in Utah, USA - Crystal Geyser metaG 2015-0102 | ecosystem: Environmental > Aquatic > Deep subsurface > Groundwater | place...
AAGTGCCGGTACTGACTCTTTTACGAGTTCGATGAAGTAGATCACGATCTCGGGATCAGCTTCGTCTGTTTCAAGATCTGCGTCTGACCAGTGTTGATCAAAGTATTGGCCAAAGTTTGACCAAAATACTAGGTTTCTCCGGCCCGTTTGTTCTCGAAGCGCCAGCTGTTCACAGGTCTGTAGAGTATTCCGCAAGGCCGTGAGGGCTAGCTTGTTTTCAAGGACGCGATCGATGAGTTTATCGAGTGCAAGTGCTAAAATATAATTTTCCACTTTTTCCTCCTTTCTGCAACATTAAGTGAAAAAGTTGGTATTGTCAATAATGGGCTAATTTTAGTTTAAATTTTTATCAATCAAACTAAGAACAGCTTGACATTTATCAATTTGCTTGCTAGTTTAGAATGTGGAGGTAGAGATGAAAGCTGAATATTGCCCGCCAAACACTCGTTTGTTACGGGCTGCACGGGCGCTGGCTGAGAAGCTCCGCAACGAGTTATGGCTCGAGGCGGTGCAGCCGACAATTGTCGGCGAGGCAACCCCTGAAATTGTCGTTTGGGCCACAAGTGCCGAGGCGACTACAGAAAAGACATTTCTGCACGACGGGGTTATCTACCCCGTCACTATCTATGTAAGTTAACGCTTTCGCATAACTTAAGCTTGGTAACCTAAGTGGTGCCGAGCTTTTTTATTAAAAAATATTTTTGGTTAACCTCCATTATTTACGGTAAATTAGCCTTAATAACTTAACTTAACGAATGAAGTTTTAATATGATACAATACTCGCACTATGAATAATGAAGTAAGTAATGAAGTTGTTTTAGATATTGAAACCTCTAATACTTTTCAGGATGTTGGGGGTTATTTTCCAGAAAAGCTAGATGTTTCTGTGGTTGTTGCTTATTACTACGCTACAGACGAATATGAATCCTATTTAGTCGAGGATTTACCAAAGTTATTTGAAAGACTGGAGCGAAATGGTCGAATTATTGGCTACAACACAATAGGTTTCGATATTCCGGTGCTGAACAAATATTATGTTGGTGATCTAATGAATATTCCCCAGTGCGATATGCTTGCGCATATTCACCAGTCTTTAGGCTACAGAATAAAGCTCGACGACGTAGCCGTAGCTTCAATTGGCATCAAAAAAAGTGCCCACGGACTACTTGCGGTGCAGTGGTGGCGAGAGGGTAAGGTTCAAGAGGTAATTAATTACTGTCAGCAAGACGTGAAAGTGACCAAGGAAGTTTATGAGTTTGGAAAGAGGAACGGCTATGTTTTATTTGACGACCGAACGGGTCAGAGACGGCAGGTGAACATAGATTTCGCTGAGGTTAAAGAAGAAAAACCAGTCATTAATTTAAGTATGGGATTCTAAAACTTGAATTCAAAATAGCAACCAAACTTACTCGCACCTTATCCACAATTAGGTATCGAGAGACACTATATGTTGTGGTACAATCCTTTTGGAGACACAACATATGGTGTTATAAGGTTCGGGGGCAAAGAGTGGGATCCCGTCAGGGGGTCAATTTTTTTCGCCTCGAATTCATAACCGTAATCATCTAATTAATTTTATCCGCAAATGCTATGAGCGAACAAAAAATTCAGACGAAGCAAGAGGGTGGTGCTTCGAAAATTTCTGAAACAGTTTGGGATTATATGACCTCAATTAAAAATGTAACAAAGAAATCTGGTGGTCAGGTGGAATTTAGTCCAAACAAACTCCGCAATTCAATTTTTGAAGCAATGAAATCTGCTGGAATTGCAGAAGAGTCACGCACAGACAAGATCTCTAGCCAGGTCGTTGCGCGTTTGCAGAAGATCTATAACGGTCACAAAACACCAAGCACTGGGGATATTCGGGAAGTGGTGTCGATGACCCTTATAGACAACAACCTCATCCATGTGGCTAAAAAGTACATGGTTTTTAAACAAAATACTTCTACCAACAAAACCGGCGTGCCAGTTTATGGTAAGGGAATAGTGTTTAATCGATATTTTACTAAAGAAAACGTTCACCCATACGATGAAATCGAGTGGGAGTCACGAACGGCTAGCATTAAGGATTCAAAAGGCGGAGTAGTTTTTGAGCAAACAGGTATTGAAACACCAAAAGATTGGTCTCAAACTGCCACAAATATCGTGGCTCAAAAGTATTTCCGAGGTAAAGTTGGTACACCTGAGCGAGAAAACAGTATGAAACAACTCATTAGCCGAGTTGCAACAACAATGGCTAATTGGGGACGAATGGACGGTTATTTTCAGTCAGCAAAGGACGCACAGATTTTTGAAGACGAGCTAACCCACATTCTAATCAATCAGATGGCGGCTTTCAATAGCCCGGTTTGGTTCAATGTTGGTGTTAACTCAAATCCTCAGTGCTCTGCGTGTTTTATCAACTCAGTTGAGGACGATATGCGCTCAATTCTGCATCTTGCAACTACCGAAAGTATGCTCTTTAAGGGAGGTTCTGGGGCTGGATGTAATCTTTCTAAACTTCGATCAACGCAGGAATTTTTGGGCGGTTCAAACGGAAAATCCTCAGGGCCAGTTTCGTTCATGAAAGGTTTTGATGCCTTTGCTGGTGTGGTGAAGAGTGGTGGAAAAACAAGACGGGCAGCAAAAATGGTGATTCTAAACGTAGAACACCCAGATGTGGTTGAATTTATTGAGTGTAAAGTAAAGGAAGAAAAGAAAGCTTGGGCGCTAATTGATGCTGGCTACGATGCCTCGATGAACGGTGATGCGTACAGTTCAATCTTTTTCCAAAACGCAAACAACTCGGTTCGTGTTAATGACGAGTTTATGCAGGCCGTTTTAGAAGATTCTGAGTGGGTTACAAAAGAAGTAACAACAGGAAACGACTCACTCAAATATCGAGCTAAAGATGTTTTCCGAAAAATGGCAGAAGCTGCTTGGCTTTGTGGCGACCCTGGAATTCAGTACGACACTATAATCAACAAGTGGCACACTGCAAAAAATACTGACCGTATTCACGCATCAAACCCTTGTTCTGAGTACATGTTCATTAATGACTCAGCATGTAACTTGGCTTCACTTAACCTAATGAAGTTCCGAAAACGCGTGGATGGAAAAATGGAATTTGATCCAGAGGCTTTCAAAAAGGCCACTGCGGTAATTATTACTGCTCAGGAAATTGCAGTGTCAAATTCTAGCTACCCAACACCAGCGATCGAAGAAAACAGTTATGACTACCGACCCTTGGGAATTGGTTTTGCAAACCTGGGGGCGCTCCTTATGAGCCGAGGTTTGCCATACGATTCAGAGGCAGGTCGAAATATGGCAGGTGCAATCATGTCGCTTCTTTCCGGTGAAGCTTACTACCAGTCCGCAAAGATTGCCGAAAAAATTGGGGCATTCGCTGGTTACAAGAAAAATGAGGTGCCAACACTCGAAGTAATGCATATGCACCGCAAGGCTTCTTACGATATGAAGCCAGAGGGTGTACCGTCTGATCTACTTTTCGAAGCTCGAAAGTGTTGGGACAACGTGGTTGACCACGGTTCTAAACACGGTTTGCGAAACGCGCAGATTTCTGTGTTAGCACCGACAGGTACTATTGCTTTTCTTATGGACTGCGACACCACCGGGGTTGAACCAGACATTGCGCTAGTAAAGTACAAGTGGCTAGTTGGTGGCGGAATGATCAAAATCGTGAATAACACCGTAACCGAGGCTTTGGACAGACTTGGTTACTCAGCGCTCGAGATCAACGAAATAATGATTTACATCGACGCTAATGACACTATCGAAGGCGCACCGCACATTAAGGAAGCGGATTTACCAGTTTTCGACTGTGCTTTCAAGGCGAAAAACGGGGAGCGAACAATTCACTATTTAGGTCATCTTCGAATGATGGCAGCCGTGCAACCATTTGTTTCAGGTGCAATCAGTAAAACAGTTAATATGCCAAGTGACGCCACTGTTTTGGATGTGGAAGAGGTGTATATGGAAGGCTGGAAGATGGGTCTAAAAGCAATCGCTATTTACCGCGACGGATCTAAGCGACAACAAGCACTCACTACCTCAAATAAGGATGACGATTCAAAGAATAAGGTAGAGGAGGGAAAGACTGAAAAAACTCCTGAAGCAACTCCAGCTGTACAAACTGTAAAGGTAACCACAGCGGATTATTCAGCACGTCGCCGAAGAATGCCAGACGAACGTCGATCACTGACGCACCGATTCTCAATCGGGCCACACAAGGGTTACATTACTGTCGGTCTTTACGACGATGGCACACCGGGTGAGCTCTTTGTAACAATGGCAAAAGAGGGTTCGGTAATTAGCGGACTTATGGACGCTTTTGCAACCAGTGTTTCAATGGCACTACAATACGGCGTGCCACTTCCGGTATTGGTGAATAAATTTGCGCATATGCGCTTTGAGCCATCTGGGTTTACAAACAATCCAAATATCCGTATGGCAAAGTCGATCGTGGATTACATTTTCCGCTGGATGGCGCTTAAATTCTTAAGCCGAGACGAGCAGGTGAAGGTTGGCGTGAATTTCGAGCTCGCAGAGAATCAGATGAGTGTTGGCACTTCGCCTTCAAAAGCTGAAGAACAGGAACTGGAAGACGAGGAAATCGTGCCAGAGGTTGCTAAGCAAACAGATCTTTTTAAGAGCGCGGTTAACAAAACAGTGGAGTCGGCTGTGAAGGTGGTTGAAGAAAAAGAAGGGTCTGCACACACAATGACCTTCGATAACTCTTCAGACGCGCCCGCTTGCGACACTTGCGGTTCAATTATGGTGCGAAATGCCTCGTGCTATAAGTGTTTGAACTGCGGTTCAACTAGCGGATGTTCGTAAACTGAGCTTTTACGACAAATCAAAGACGGGGCTTTAGCCTCGTCTTTGATTTTCTTGGTTGATAATAATTTTTTTAATTTATCGCAGTCTGTTAAAATTAAGCCCTATGAAACATCTGTTATTCGATTTTGATGGCGTTATAGTTGATTCTTTTCAAATTGCGTTTGAAACTACTAACTTATTTTTAACAAACAAAATGTCTGAAAACGAGTATCGGGCTCGTTTTAACGGCAATATCTACGACACGAAAGAGATTGATGTATTAATGCATCAAAATCAGGAAGATAATATTTTGGACGAAAATGATCCGTTTTTTAAGAAATATGTGCCACTACTTTTAGAGATTGAACCGGTGAAAGGTATTAAGGAAGTGCTTGCTGAATTAGTAAAAATGCATCAGATGAGTATAATTTCATCAACAATTTCTGAGCCCATTACTAGATATCTAAAAAAATATGACTTAGATTATTTCGAAAGTGTGTATGGCGGTGATATTGATAAAAACAAAAGACGAAAAATAATGGCTTATTTAGAAAAGTACAATATCACGCCAAACGAGGTGCTGTTTATAACGGATACTTTGGGTGATATTGAAGAAGCTAAATCGACAGGCGTGCAAGCGATTGCTGTTAATTGGGGTTATCAAGCAGAACCGACTTTAAAACTAGGAGCGCCCGTTTGTGTCGTTCATAAGGTGAAAGAGTTACTGACTGTAATTAAAAAAATGTAATATGGTAGAACAACCCAAAATGGATGAGCGGATTCGTGGTTTTAAGGGTTATGGTCTTATTCATATTTTGCATGGCGAAGGTAAGGGGAAGACGACCTCGGCGCTTGGAACAGCGATTCGGTGTGCCGGTTCTGGTCGACGGGTGAAGATTATATATTTTGATAAGGGTGGCGCTGGGCATTACAGTGAACGAGCGATTTTGGATCAGATTCAAAATATTGATTACACAGTAACTGGTCGGGACCGGATTCATTCTATTACTGGACGCTTTGATTTTTCAATTCAGCAAGTAGATAGGGATGAAGCTGAGCGTGGACTGCAAATAGCACGGCAGGATTTAACCACTGGTGACTATGATTTAGTGGTGCTCGATGAGATAAATTCAACAACTGATTTGGGTATGCTTGACGTCAGCGTGGTGCTTAGTGTATTAAAGAGCAGAAATAAAGGGGTGGAAGTTGTTTTAACTGGCCGAAACCCGGCACCGGAGTTTTTAATAGAAGCTAATCTGATTTCAAATGTTGGCTCTGAGCGCCACTATTTCTACTCCGGAGTACCGGCGCGTGAAGGAATTGATTTTTAATTTAATTTTAGTTTGTGGATAATTTACTTGTTTACATCTATATAAATGTTGTTATACTAACCTGACAATAAAATACTTATGAATATCGAAGAAGCATTAGAAAAAATATTAAACGAAGAACCGATTATTGTTGCTGGTACTACTTTTGAGACACGTCAAATCGACGAGGTCAGTTTGGAAACCGGAGAAAAGGTTTTTTGGATTAAGGATGGTGGAGATATGTGGCTGTCACTTGACCAAGATGCAGAAGAAATAATTTTATTCACCGATATTGAAGAGGAGATCGATGGTGAATCTGATGTAGCAGTTTACGGGGGTGACGATTATGAGTTCTCTTATGAAACTGCAGGAAAAATTAAAGATGATGGCGAGGAACTAGATAAAATTTCTTACCGTGAATTTGAAAATAACGAAGGTACTGTTTTAAGAGTAACCGAATATATCGTTGGCGGGGAAGTTGTCGCATCAGTTGGCCACAAAATTTCAGAAGACGAATTGCAAGAAGCTTAAACTTTTCAACAAAACAGGACTACGAAGTCCTGTTTTGTGTTAAAATAGATTGGCTATGGCGATAGCTAAGTATAAAAACAGAACAGAGGCTCGGGACTGGCGTTTGCAATCGATCCGAATATTTTTCGGACTGTTTACGTTTGTGATTATTTTTAGATTATTTTCTTTACAGATCGTAAACGCAGATTTTTACCAAACCATGTCCGAAGGACAGCACTCTTTTTACGAAGAGTTGTTTGCGTCTAGGGGGAGTATTTATGTTAAAGACTGGCGCGGAGAGGATGAATACCTGGCAGCTACCAACGAACCTAAGGCTTTTATTTTTGCAAATCCTAGAAAAATTGAAGATCCGGTTGAAGCTACAAAGTCGATAGCTAGACTGCTTGGTTATGAAATTGTTATAAACACACCTACCGATCGAAATATAGAAGCCACTAATATTCCAAAAACAGCTCAAATTTTAGACGGTGTATTTGGCGATGAAACGCAAGTGGAGACCACTGCTCAAACAGAAACTGAGGTCGGAGCGCAAGATGCTACTACAACAGCCACAGGGGAAGAGACTGGGCCAAGTGAGTATGAACTATTACTGGCCAGACTTTCTAAAAGTGACGACCCGTACGAGCCAGTGGCGCGCAACGTGGACGACGACACGCTTCAAAAAATATTAGCGCTCGATATCCTGGGTATTGATTATGTTCTAGAAGAAACAAGGTCTTATCCAGAATCAAATCTTGGTGGACAGATTTTTGGTTTTGTCGGGCGAAATAACGATGGCGGAAAAGAAGGATTCTATGGACTTGAAGGTTATTTTGATAAATTTTTAGCTGGAGAAAATGGTTTTCTGAATACTGAAACCGATGCTTCTGGTCGTTGGATTGGTGTTGGTAAAAGAACTTTTGAACCAGCGATTGACGGGGGAGACTTGTTAATCACAGTTGATCGAACCATTCAATATATTGCCTGTAAAAAATTAAGAGAAGGAGTTGAACGCTTCGATGCAGATAGTGGAAGTTTGGTAATCATGGAGCCTAAAACCGGTAAAATTTTAGCACTTTGTAATGTGCCTGATTTTGATCCAAATATTTATAATATGGTTGATGATATTGGTGTGTATAACAATGACGCCATCTCGACACCGTACGAACCGGGTAGTGTCTATAAACCTATTGTAATGGCAGCTGCTCTTGATGTTGGGGCAGTTACTCCAAACACGACCTACGACGACACTGGGGAAGTAAAGCTTGAAGAGTACACAATTAGAAACTCCAATAAAAAAGCGAACGGTATTCAAACTATGACCGAGGTCCTTGAAAAGTCTTTAAATACTGGGATGATTTTCGCTATGCGAGAAATGGGTCAAGAGGCGATGCGTAAATATTCACACGATTTTGGTTTTGGCATTGCCTCAGGGATCGAACTTATAAATGAGAGGGCAGGAAATTTAGCTTCCCTTGATAAAATTTCGGATATTTATTTTGCTACTGCGAGTTATGGTCAGGGAATTACCGTAACCCCTTTACAATTAGCATCTGCATATTCAGCGCTGGCAAATGGCGGGACTTTAATGAAACCGTATATCGTGTCTGAAAAACGCTATGCCGATGGTAGAGTGGAGGAAACTAAACCACAGGTTGTTCGGCAGGTAATTTCAAAAAAGACATCAACCACAATTAGCGCAATGTTAGTATCGGTGGTCGAAAATGGTCATTCACATTTAGCAAAGGTACCGGGTTACTATATAGCGGGAAAAACTGGAACCGCACAGGTGGCTAAAGAAAATGGGGGAGGTTATTTTCCTGGTGACTACACAAAAGCTACTTTTGCGGGCTATGGTCCGGTTGAGGATCCAGCATTTGTGATGGTGATTATGCTGGACCATCCAAGGGCTTCGACTTGGGCTGAGTACACATCAGCCGCTATTTTCGGCGATACAGCTAGTTTTTTGCTTCAGTATATGCAGGTTCCGCCAACAAGATCGCTTGAGGTGGCAGGCTAAAGTAGGATAAGATATAATAAACAATATGAAACAATTTTTAATAAAAAAACTTCAGAACAGGGTTAGAAAACTGGTGAATAAACATAAACCAATTATTATCGCGGTAACCGGTTCGGTTGGTAAAACTTCAACAAAAGAAGCGATTAAGGTAGCGCTTGAGCCTTATGTTAACCTAAGATCAACTGTTAAAAATTATAATAATGAAATTGGCGTACCGCTTTCAATTTTAGGTGAAAACAGTCCCGGTAAATCAATTTGGGGCTGGCTTCGGTTACTGAATCGGGCGCGAAAAGTGAAGAGACTGCCAGACGTGCTTTTGCTTGAATACGGCGCAGATCATCCAGGGGATATTGGAAAGTTGTGTGGAATTGCCAAACCAAGTATTGCGGTGGTGACTGGAGTCTCGAGTGTTCACGCAGAATACTTCACAAACATTGAAGAAATCGCAGCTGAAAAAGCTTCAATTGTTGGCTTTTTAGCTTCGGACAATTTAGCGGTTTTGAACGTGGACGATAAACGAGTATCGGCAATGGCTCAGAAAACTACAGCGTCTGTTTTGACTTACGGAGTTACTGCCAGTGATTACCAGCTTCAGGATATTACAATCTCAACTAGAGAGGATGAGAGTTTTGAGCCTGGTGAAGTGTTTGCGCACACTAGCGCTTACATCGAGCATAACGGTACAGTAATTGCTCAACTTAAACTCAAAAATAAACTCGGCTACGCGCCAGCAATGGCCTGTGCAGCTGCGATTGCCGTAGCTGACTATTTGGGTATTGGTGTTATGAACGCGGTTAAGGAGCTGAATAAACATTACGGCGCGGTACCTGGGCGACTCAACCCAATTCCAGGAATAAAAGGTTCACTTATTATCGATGATTCGTACAACGCGGCGCCAACTTCAATGCAAAACGGTCTGAAAATTTTAAAAATGTTTAGGCCAGGTGAAGAAGTTGACCGTCGGATTGCGGTTTTAGGAGCTATGGCAGAACTCGGTCAATATTCAGACGATGAACACAGAATGATCGGTTTACAAGTGGCAACAAGCGCCGACATTTTTGTGGCGGTTGGTGAAGTTATGCATAGCGCTGTAGATTCTGCCAAAGAAGCAGGAATGGGAGCTGAAAGTATTGAGTGGTTTGGGACTAGCGAAGAAGCTGGGCGTTACTTAGATCGCATTGTTCAACAAGGTGACATTGTTTTTGTAAAGGGCTCACAGTCAGCTCGAATGGAAAAAGTGGTGAAGGATATTATGGCAGAACCGCTAAGCGCACCAGAGGTTTTGGTACGGCAGGAGCCAAAATGGCTTAATGAATAAGGAGAGGGTTTTTGAGTTATTTAACTTATAGATACAGGCTGATATTTTATACACACCCTTTTCGGGCGAATAAGGGTTGGAGTTTAAAACAAATAGGAGACCGCCTGCGGTCTCCTATTTGTTTTAATATGATCTAAAATATACCTGTATTATTTCGACCCACACCTATACCGTCATCCTGAAGCGAGCGCCAGATTACGCTAAAGGATCTCCTTCGCTCTTTACAAAACAGAAACTTGTTTACGCTGTAATTCAACACTGAGATTCTTCGCCGTGATTCACGCTAGGCTCAGAATGACGAGGTTTGTGTGATTGTGTAATTTATATTTCCTGTCGCCTTAAATAAACCGCATTTCACTCATACCGTCATCCTGAAGCGGGTGCTGATTCATGCTGAAGGATCTCCTTCGCTCTGTGCTTAACCGACATTTACTTAGTAATTTATCACTAGATTCTTCGGTGTGATCCACGTTCACCTCAGAATGACGGGGTTTGTGGTTTCTTTTTGTCATTGATCACCCTTATTGCGCTAAACTCTTAACACTATTTAATCTACTGTAACCGCTTTTGCTAGGTTTCTTGGTTTGTCTGGGTTAATGCCTCGGAGCACTGCTAGCTCGTAAGCGATGAGTTGCATTGGGACAACTGAGAGAAGGGCGGTCATTGGACCGTCGTTTGGAATAACTATCACGTCATCAGCTACGCCTTCTGCCAGTTCTTTTTTATCGGTAATAACAATCGTGTATGCTCCTCGCGCACGCACCTCTTCGGCTGCGGTGCGCATGAAGTGAGCGTGTGAGTCGTCGAGGATCATTAGAATAATTGGCGTCCCTTCCTCGATAAGCGCAAATGGACCGTGCTTGAGTGCGCCACCTGGGTAGCCTTCAGCGTGTAAATAGGTAATTTCCTTAATTTTGAGTGCGCCTTCACGGGCGATTGGTTCAGCAAAACCTTTACCGAGCACAAAACAGTGTTCGGCGTCGATCAATTTCTCAGCGATCGCTTTACACTGCTCCCGAACTCCGATCGACATACCAACGCTGGTTGGTAGACGGTGAATGCTTTCAATAAGTCGTCTCCGTTGCTGTTCTTCCGTATCTCGATTCTGAGCGAACCAATTGGCGATCAGGCTAAGCACTGTCACCTGAGTTACGAAAGCCTTGGTAGACGCCACAGCGTGTTCTCGGCCAGCGTTTAGATAAACACCGCACTCAGTCTGTCTTGCAATTAATGAACCAACTGCGTTAACGATTGAAAAGCAAGGGATACCAGACTTTTCAGCATTAACTACCACGCGGTGTACGTCTTTGGTTTCTCCTGACTGTGAGATTACCAAAAGTCCACCATCTGCTTTAGGAAAGTTGTCTCGGCTCATTTCCGCGGCGTCAAAAACCTGAATCGTATCAAAAGCGCCAAGTGAACGCATTACTCTAGCGCCATAGAGCGCAGAGTGGTAGCTGGTTCCGCAAGCTGCAATAACGAGATGTTTAATCGACATTAACCAATCAGCCTTCACATCCAGTCCGCCGAGTTTTACGTTGGCATCATCTTTAATTCGTCCGCCGTAATTTAAGGCTCGAGAAATAGCTTCAGGTTGCTCAGTAATTTCGCGAATCGTCCAGTGGGGAAATGGGTCTGGTGAATCGTGAATGATTTCGTCTGGTGCTTTTTCAACACGGGAAAGGTCGAGTGAGTGACCAGTTGTTTTAATTATGGCGATCTCTCCATTATCAAGAGCGATAAAGTCCTTTGTAAATTGACCAAACGCCGCTGGTTCTGAAGCCACAAACATTCGGCCCTGACCAATTCCAACCACAATCGGACTACCGTTTCTGGCTGCGATAATTTGATCTGGCGCCTCTTTACTAATAATAACCAAACCCCAAGTTCCCTCAAGCTCACTCAGTGCGCCCTTAATAGCACCAATGAGTGGTGTGCCGTGGTCTAAATAGCTACCGATTAACTGCGAGATTACCTCGGTATCGGTTTCTGATTTAAAAGCAATACCTTTTGATTTTAGCTGTTCTCGGAGTTTATTGGCGTTTTCAATAACCCCGTTATGAACTAGCGAGATCCGGTCTTTATAATCGTGGTGCGGGTGAGCGTTTGCATCCGTCTTTCCGCCATGCGTAGCCCAGCGAGTGTGGGCGATTCCAACAGGGTGTGAGCCGTGTACATCTTTTTTAGACCGAAGTGCTTCAATTGCGTCGCTTGTACTGCCAACACTAGCGAATTTTGTGGTTACGAGTTCGCCGTTTGAGTCTATAGTTGTAATTCCAGCTGAGTCGTAGCCTCTATTTTCTAAAATAGTCAGCCCACTAAGTAGATGACCAACTGCCGGTTCCTTACCAATAAATCCAACGATTCCGCACATAATTTAGGGGTTATAAGAAAGTAAGAGTACAATAATGTTGATATTGAAATTTTCTATCAAACAAATCATGCTATGGGCGCATTCTACGAAAAAAACCGTCTGTCGTCAAAGGTTATTTTGTGAATAAGACTATTCACAAAATACTGTGTATTTGTTAAGCTAATAGTAATTAATACCTTTAATCAATAATTATATGGTAGTTGGTGGCGTTACAGGAATGGAAAGTCCACGAGAGAATCGTGAATTCAAAAAGTCTAAAGAAAGAGGCCCTCAAGATGAAGTTGATTTTTTTGACGAATCACTTGATGAACGTGCTAAGAGCATAGCTTTAGAAAGTGCAGAAGCAGAGGCACTAGACGCTGAAAAGGCGGAAAGAGAAATGGAGGCGCTTGAAGGACTTTATGCGGCAACGGAAACAGCTGAAAAAGGTATTACTTTGGAACAGCAAAAAGCCTATTCAGAAGCTAAACAAAAGGTTGAAAAATTGCAGGGTGAGCTTGCTAAATTAGAGGCACAATTAGCAGATGCAAAACAGGCACCAAAAACTTTCTGGTCAAGAATAGTTGGAAATAAAACAGCTCGAGACTTAGAGCAAAAAATCACACAGAAACAGAATGAGATCGACGAGCAAAATATGGTATCGGCAATTCTAACTGTGGAAAATGCTATGGTACAGGATCAGGAAGTGGGTAGAGGTTCTTCAAAAGATAGAATTAAAGCACCACGAGCACAAAAAAGTGGGGGAATCAAAGGAATAACATCATAAAAAATAGAGCGGTCCTTAGTGGGACCGCTCTTTTGTTTATTCTCTGGAGAACAAACTCTGTTCACGGAGGTTTTCCGTGTTTTTTTCTCCGAACCAGCGCTTAACGCGTTGGTCCCATTCGAGCGCGTTTTTTTTGATAACGCGCTCCATATGAACCTCCTCCGTTTCGGTCAAGTGATCGATGAGATCCTTGACCGTTTTGATGTGCCTGTGAGTCGATGACGAACTTGTCATCTCCCCGATTTGCGTGCTATCCATCGTGTAGCACAACAGTGTTGTGTACACGAAGCGCAGCTTCGTCCTGTTAACGCTCTTGCCGAGCGTTTTGATTTTGACGTAGAGCATAATGCTCCACATCACTGGTGTTTCAATCATTCTTTCCTCCTATATGAAGTAAATGACCGCTGAACTTACCCTAAAACTCCACTTATGTCAAGCCTAGCACAAATATCCCCCTTAGAGAAGTTGGCTAATTCTAGCGTAATAGTTATTTATTTACTGGCTAAATTTTCGGTTTCTTGTTAGACTTTTGCTATAAATATATGGAAAACTTTAATTGAAACTTTCTAATGACTGAAAAAAGTATTAAGTTCCATGGAAAAGTTGTTGCCGGTGATGGGATTGCGGGTGTGGATTATGATTTTCCAACAGCTAATCTTCACTTCATTAAGGAGCCGGATATTGATACTGGCGTTTATGCCGCGATCACTGAGTACAAAGGTCAAAAATTTGAGAGCGTGGTTTGTTACGGAGTTGGCGATCCGGTGAAATTTGAAGTCCACTTATTCGAACTCGATAGCGACCTTTTAGGGGAAGACCTTAAAGTTGAGCTATTGTTCAAAGTGAGCGAGTTAATCCCTTGGCAGTCAAAAGAAAGAATGCGTCAAAAGATATTTCATGACGTTGAACTTGTCCATGATTATTTAAACGAAAGAAAGAAGAAGGCTTAAAGCCTTCTTCTATTCTTTCATTAGTTTTTTTGGAAGCGGAATTTTTCTTGTTTGCCCGTATTTTTCAACTCGGTGTTCAATGAAGTTCGCGATTTTTTCGGCCACGTTTATGCCAGAAGCCTTTGAAATTCCTTCAAGTCCTGGGTTTGAGTTTACCTCGATAATCTTTGGACCAGACTTTGTTCGTAGAATATCAACTCCAGATATATCAAGACCAAGAACCTGGGTTGCTTTGATAGAAATTCGCTTTTCTTCAGCGCTTAAGTCAGCTACGCCAACACTACCACCCTTGTGGAAGTTAGCTCTAAATTCACCAGATTTCGCAACACGTTCCATAGTGGCAACGATTTTTTTACCAAGTACGAAAACTCGGAGATCCTTACCTTTGGCTTCCTTAATATATTCCTGAACCGAAACCGGACCTTTTTCTTTTACTGTTAGATATTCAACAATCGGTTTAAGTGAGCGTTGTGATTCAGCTAGAAATACACCTCGACCGTGCGTACCGTAAATAGATTTGATAATAACTGGAAACCGGAACTCGGTTGCAGCTTCTTCGAGAATGTTTGCGTCTTCAACGACCACAGTTTTTGGCACTGGGATGTTGAAGTGATCGAGCATTTGTAGGGTTCTAATTTTGTTTTTGGCCCTAAACACACCAATGTAACCATTAATCACGTAAAAACCTGCTAATTGGAATTGCTTAATTATTGAAGAGTTAACAGAAGGATCGGCTGTAAATCCCGGCCTAACCACAATAACATCCCACTTTTCTTGGTTTATCTCCTTACCTTCATAAGTAATCGTTTTACCGTTACCAAAGACCAGTCCAACGCGGGGTGCGTAAAAGACTTTTACTTTATGGCCACGTTCTTTTAAGGTTTTGATGATGCTTTTTGTTCCAACCGCTAGTTTCTTTTTGTTTGAAACAAAAGTGAGAATTCCAATATTCATACGCCTCAATTCTATGCTTTTAAATTAGACTGGTCAAGCTTATCAGGGCTGCTTTTTTCGATTTGGTTTAAGATTGATTCTAACTCTTCTCTGGTCTTTGCGGTCATTAGGGCGATGCGCCAATCTTTAAAATTTGCTATTCCTTTGAAGTACCACGAGAGATGCTTACGGAAAGTGGGGACTCGATTTTCTCCATACTGCTCAAGATGATATTTAAGGTGAAGTTTCACGACCCGTAAACACTCTTTGAAACTCACTTCAGTTGGTTCCTCACCGTTTAGTTTTTGTTCAATTTGGAGAAAAATCCAGGGATTACCAAGCGCTCCACGAGCAATAAGGACACCATCACACTCGGTTTCTTGGAGCGCGATAAAATAATCTTGCCAAGTGAAAACGTCGCCATTGTATAAAACAGGAATTGAGACAACCTCTTTAACCTGTCTTACAACTTCACGATTTGAAAGTCCGGCATAGGCTTGTTCTTTGGTTCGGCCATGTACGGTGATAAGATCGGCACCAGCTTTTTCAATCACCTTTGCGAACTGAATGCACTCGGTGTGGTCACTCCAGCCAGCTCGCATTTTTACGGAGAGTGGTACGGAAATTTTTTCTTTCACCGCACTCACAATTTTTGACGCCAGCTCCCCATCTTTCATTAGGGCTGAGCCGTTAAAGTTTGATGTAATTTTATAAACAGGACAGCCCATGTTTATATCAATACCTTCAGGACTGTAATTAGTTTCGATGATACGGGCCGACTCTGCCATTGTCTCTGGATTTGCTCCGAAGATTTGTTGAATTAGTGGTCGTTCACTTTCGTGAATATCGGTCATGCCTAAGGTTTTGTCATTTCCTCGAACCACTGCTTCGCTTGAAACCATTTCTCTAAAAACAATTAAACGAGAATTTATAATTTTCTCGTTTACAACTTGCCGAACAACCTGACAATAAGCGGAATCGGTCATATCCGCCATAGGAGAGAGGGCAACAATTGGATATTCTAATTTTTTCCAATCTAGTTTCATAATCGGCAAAGAGTGCCTTATTTTTGCGATATTGTCAATATGACTTAACTCGGTTATTATAAGTAAGTATGAAAATCAATTCAACAGTATTAATGGTCGGTCTAGCGATTTTAGTACTCGGCGCTGTTATAACAGCCGGGGTAATTAAAAAGAACGCGCCGGGTGAGTACGATAGACTAACTCAATGTATCACTGATCAGGGTGGGAAAATTTATGAAGCCTACTGGTGTTCGGCTTGCGCGCAGCAAGACGAGCTTTTAGGAAGTTCACACAGGCTTCTAAACAGAGTCGAATGCACTTCGCCAGGTGGAGTGAATAAAGAAAATCCTTTTGATCTTTGCCCGGATATTACTGGAACGCCAACCTGGGAAAAAGCAGATGGTACACGAGAGACCGGAGTGAAAACTCCAGAACAGCTCGCAAAATTCTTTGGTTGCGCAATTCAGTAATATGGATACACGCAAAAAACTGTTCGGAACGATTCTTGGTTTTTCAGGCACTGGTTTGTTAGCTTCTGTATATTCAGTGAAAACTCATTACGAGGGTGGCGATCACGCCATTTGTTCGTTTAACGAAGTTTTTAATTGCGATGTAGTTAATCATAGTGCGTATTCTGAATTTTTCGGGATCCCGGTTGCACTTATTGGTATTGCTGGCTATGTCTTTATAATGGCTTCAATTATGCAGTACAAAACCAGCAAAAATACACTACTCATGAATTTAATTAGTTTAGCAGTTATTTTAGGAGCGGTGTTCAGTGCCTATTTGACCTATATTGAAGCTTACGTTTTGTACACTTGGTGCATAATCTGCATAACTTCCGCAATTTCGATGTTTGTTGTGATGAGTGCAAGTCTTTGGTTGCGGCAAATCGATGAAAAAAATAACACCGCTTAATACAAAATATTATGGAAAACTTAGAATCAAATATTCAAGATTTGTTTGCGGAAGTAAAAGTTCGCGCACTGGCTGAAGGAATAAATAATGTAGATGCTTGGGCAGAGATGGTAGACGAAGTGATCGAAGATCACAGAAGAAACGGTGAGCTAAACGATGACAACGCGCTTGAAGGAATGGAAGATGTTTTAGAAGCAATGTGGCCAGCTCACGAAGCTGAGCTAAACGCCGAAGTTCAGTAGATAAAATTGATATAATAAACGCGGAGGATCATTTGGCTCAAAATAAATTGAGCCATTTGCTTTATTAATAACCAATTAGGGTATGAAATTATCTTTTCACGGCGGTGTTCGCGGAGTAACCGGATCTTGTTATTTACTCCAAACCTCGAAAGCAAAAATTTTAATTGACTGTGGAATGTTCCAGGGGGAGCGACTGTGCGGAAAACAAAATTTTGAAGAGTTTAATTTTG
>Ga0100402_1003377_pt1 | contig 17383 bp, 17 predicted proteins | sample CryGeyme20150102_FD_80419 | JGI IMG/M metagenome (GOLD analysis project Ga0100402, IMG submission 80419) | Groundwater microbial communities from Crystal Geyser aquifers in Utah, USA - Crystal Geyser metaG 2015-0102 | ecosystem: Environmental > Aquatic > Deep subsurface > Groundwater | place...
CTCTCACAAATCAGCTCGCCTGGCTGGAAATGTTTTTCAACTGCTCAGGATGGTGCTCTCTCAACTCCGATCCTCCCTACTATGTATTTTCCAACATAAATTATGGGGTTCCCAACGGAGGGCCCTGCGCCTAGTCAGTTTCTACCTTTTTGTTCCAGTTCGGTCACATAATCATGATATCATCCTTCACTGTCTCTAGCTTCATCCTGATCGTCCTGATCATCATCTGCTGCCTGTGCTTACACCCCGATCGAGGACTGAGATACGACTCTCTGGAAATGTTCAAGAAATCCCTGATTTTTATCAATGACGGGAGCACTGACAAGTAGGAAATGTAGTTCGAATGAGGGAGCCGTCATTTTGATACTGATATATACGTTGAATGCAGTAAATCAGTTATACAAGATGAACCAGGGTATCTTCACTTTCTTAAACAAATCCATTATCATAAACAGTCAATATCACTTGAGCCTGCACCTGAATAAGAAGTAGTCCATGACCACCTCAGAAGTCACTCCCACCATCAGCTGGCACTAGCTCTTGTCCTCTTCCCTTAACTCCCTAGTGATCCTTCCCCAATCAAACCTCAAATGCAAATTTACTGCATCATTCGCCCTTACCTCAAATTTATCCTCGGCGATTCTCAGCAAATGAGGTCTAAGGGCTCTAGTGGTGAATACTGTTGTCTAAGAGGTGTGGTTCTAATATGAGAAAGTTTCTGACTGCTGGAGGTTTTCGGTGGGGATTTTTATATTGAAAACTTGGCTGGTGGACAGTGTAGGAAAAGCAATCGTAGCCAGCACTGCTGTTCTGTAGACAACTGCTCCAAACTGGTCTATAATTTCAACAGGGTAGGTCAGCTGCCCAATGGAGTGACAGTGTATTTTGGCCCTTATGTATATGTCGCTGCTCTTCCTGCTGAAAGTCATTGTTGATTCATAGCTGAAACCGGAATTGCTTTTGACCCTCAGATCCACATGTCTGCTGTAGACAGCCAGGCTGTCAATCGAGTAGTTGAACTACATCTCCCTCTTTAGAATCTCAGAAAGGGGAAACTTCAGCAGTAGGTCCTCCTCTTGCCACAAACGACCGTCGATGGCTTGCTGTGAGCTGCCCCACACATACAGCTCCACAGCTTGAAAGGGCATCTTCTCCTTCATTCCAGACACAATTTTTGCCAAGGTGAACTAGGAAAGGGTCCACTCTGTTTGCTGGACCTCTGGCAAGCACACCACAGCTTTAGTTGGCATTAGCCTAACCTCATGTTAATTTTTATAGACTGCTATGTTACTACAAGGAATGGGCAAAATTGCATTCTTTTTCCCCTAACTGTAGACCTCCATCACCAGCGCATTTGGCTGATTTTTGGGAATGACATCAATTTAGAACACCTGCCACACCACATGCGTCGACGGCTCTGTCAAGGCGATCACTATCTTGTGTGGATGGTTGTACTAGTTGAGGTGGCTACCATAGTTGAGGTTGGAGAGTGAGGTGTTTGCCACTTTACGAAGAGATAGATACTACAGCATCAGAAGGGGCTCCTCCTGGTTGGGCTTGAGTTAGATGGTGTCTTTTGTCTTGAACTGAACCAGCTGATTCGTTATGTTATCGGATCTGTACACAATCGAAATCTAAGGGTTGGTGAAATACTTCTCGTCCTAGTCGCTGATCTTCACAACCAACAACTTAGCCAGATTGCCACTCTGTCTGACCCTCAGCCTCAGCAATTAACTCCTGTCCCTTACACACCTCAGCTTGATCTTCTACATACTCAGGCCAGTCAGAGCCTTCTTGATGGCTTCCTCCTTCTGAGCAGGCACCTACATGCTAGTTCTCTGCTCCTTGTATTTCTTGATCCTGCTCAACATGTTGAACTCCTTCTTGTTAGGCAGCAACAACCCGCTGATATTCTGGCATATGTTCTGGCCTATGTCTTGCCCACTGAGTTTCTCCTCCTCGGTGTAGGTCTGGCTGAAAGAAATGGCCAGGTCCAGCTAAGCTATCTAATTTTCTTCCTGAGCAAAAACTGACCTGCACTAAATTTAAGCACTGTGAATTCCCCAAACCCCTGCCTTTTATAACAACTCTCCCAAATCCACCAAAGCTAGCCCCCTAAGTTTAGTAAAGCTCTGGCATTGCAGGTACATCGGCATAAAGCCGTTGAGAAGCCCATTCAAAATCTACCGAGTAGTTTATGGATCCTCGTTGGGAATTGGCACATTCATCGATCGATGGTCTTCTGGCTTGCAGCTGTCTGACACTCCTGGCAATTTGATGGCCCTTCCCTCGAAGTCATAGACTATCAGCTGGAACTCTTTGAACTCGCTCCTAATGCTTGTCAGTCCTATGAGCCTGATGTTCAGGTAAGTCTTCTTGGCCATGAACTCAGCTACCAGAGTCTTATCACAGAAAAGGGCTCCTTTTTGCATCTTTCTGCAGTAATAGGCATTGAAAATGTTCAGAACTATTCCCTCCTGTCTGGCATCTTTGGGCTCCTCAGACTTGTAATCGAGGAAAAGCTCCGGCATTTTTTACACCAACTTGACAGTCGAGTTGTCCATAACTTGTTCATTTTACATTTTGTAGTTTGATACAAGAGCCTCCCTCTCCAGATGGTTGACCCTGGCTTTCAAAAAGAGGAGAGCTTCTTATTTCTCCTCCTTCTCACGCCTTACTTTTTATATCTTTTGCTCATAAAGTTCCTCCTTGAGTTTGGTGGTATCCAGAAAGGGGATTTATTGATTCATCTCGATTAGCTTTTTTCTCTTCTCCTCCCTCAGCTTCCTGTGCACTCTCACCAATCTGTCCTTCTCAGCCTTGAGTGACTATATCTCATCCGTTCCCTTTTCGATATTGTCCTTTCCAATAGAGTCGGCCCCTCCTTTGCTTTTGATGAGGTAGAACATCAATTCACAGTATAGCCTGTTCTTGCTGTTTGCTATCTCTTGCTTTTTGCTGTCTTTCAGAGAAGCCAGGTACTGTGTGATATGCACGGGATTGAAGGGGTTGCCTGGAACCAGCTAGAATTTCTAAACTCTTTCGTCCTCCATATCATTCAAATCTTTAAGGGCAAATGCTACAGGTAAGCTAACTATCTGCTGTTTTTGCTGTTTGGCTCCCTTCTCCTTTGTCTCGTAATTCACCTCGAGCCTTGCCTCGATCCAGATGAGAAGAGCTCCTCCTTCCTTCAAAAATACGGCATTCAACTCCTTCATTTTATCGTAGTGGTAGGTCAGAGTGTGAGAAACGGGTGCTGTATCTCTTAGTTTGGCTGACTTTTTGATGATTGACTTATTATCGAGGCCCATTCTGGATGTTGTTATTATTTGAGATGCGTTTGTCTCTTTTTACTTGAGAGGGAGTATCTGCTGGCATACACTTTTCCATCCGTTGTGAAATTCCACATGCAGAAGCAACTCCTTTAGGCTGTGCATCGGCAAGCCAGAAACATTTTGCATTCTCATCACCAACTCCTCAGCTTCAGTTCCCACCGCCTTAATGGCACTTCTGGGCACAGCTACTTCCTCTACATTAAACCTCATCTTGCTCCTCTAGTCAGCCACAATCTATCCATCGCTGATCCTTCCATCTTTGATGCCCAAAATACTGTCATTCTCGTCGATTAGCACCTCAGGAGGGATGAATATTTGTAAATAACTGAGAGAATGGGTGTTCATTGTCTGATAACTGACAGTTGTATTATGTGACCTCATTCTTGGACGATCGTCTCCAGTAGCCTATCTGTCTTATTCCTCGGCTTCTACGAAGGCAAATCTATTTTCCTCTTCTTTGTTGATTGTTTTGGTCCGTCTGCCTGTTTCATTGGAGTGGGTGAGGTCGGCCTAGAACTGCCCGAGATAGAACCTTCGAGCCATGAAGTCGCTGCCCGCTCTATTTCTGTCAGCTTACAGTCTCCATACATCCACCTTCATCAACATATCCTCCATCGCAGTGTATACATACATCGACTTTTGACACTGAACAGATGTGCCCTCTACCTCCATCATTTCCGAAAAGTATGTCTTTCCCACCACCGTCTCCCTCTTGACGTCAAATAGAGAGCAGACAAGTTGGACATAGTTATTTCTTTTGGAAGAGGTGACTTACAGATCTCTGATGCTTTCAACTACCACCCTGTAGAAGTGATAATTTTTATTGTCTTCGACCGATGGTTGATAGAGATGGAGGTGGTTAGCTATGTTGTTGACCCAGGTGAGCAGTTTGGGCAGATTGGGCCTAGTTTAGACTGCCTTTTATCTGACCGACTCTATTTCTGAGATTGTTGTTATTTACCGCTTGTGCCTTGATTTTGATTTTGCTAGTTTTGATTTATGCATCGGTTTAAAAAATATATAGGAAAAATCACATCATCCCAATGACCTCGCTCTCGTCAATTCTCCTGTCCCTTGAACCCGACCTCGAATCTACATAAACCCAAATTTACATGAAAAATTCTACCGAGAAACAGACATCTCGGCCTCATCCAAATACCTTAACTTCCTCTTGATCTCGTTCAGTTTGTCCCCCACAAAGCCATCAGCCTTCTTCTCAGTCCTCAGGTACTGTCTCTCAAAGTCAGTGTACTCGTTCTCATTCTTGGTTTCGGTGCAAGGGTGGTAGGCAACCGTCTCTGAGATGGGGCTGCAAAGGTGAAGCATGTTCCATCCTTCGATAAGCTTAGCCTTCAGCTCGGTCAGTTTGCTGTTGATGTTTGCTGCGATTCTGTTCATCTATTCCTTCTAGTAGAGTACCTGACCCTACACCTTGCTCTTGAACTCCCTGAGCACCTTGATGTAGGTTGCACTGCTGTAGTCCCTGTTTTGAGCCTTATAGCCCACGTAGTATTGACTTTTCCACTCCTCCTCCAGCCTCTTCGCCTTCTCGCCTTCATAAGCAGTTTAGCAATCAGTCACCTCCTTGTTTCTCAATCTCAGCTGATGCTCCAGAAGAAATAGATTAGAAGCACTCTTTTAGCTTTAGAACTTGACCAGGTCGATGACCCTCCTGAACTCTAGTGCCATCTTTCCAACATACTTTTCGACTTCACTCATGACAGTCAGATCAGCCTCGATTCTTTCCCTGCACCTTCCTATCACTCCTTCCACCATTTGTCTGACCCTATCCATTTATCTATTCTGGAGTTCATGACGGATGGGGAAGGTTTGAGGGATGAGCATGAGGGACGTTTTGAGTGAGCCTGCGAATGTGAAGAGTGTTTGTTGCAGTTCGACCGACTACCCTGTAAGTGTGAGGTAGTGACTGCAGGTGTCTCTGATGGTCTGTTGATTGAGGTCGCTGGACGCCATCTTTGAATTAGCAAAATAGACTATATAATGCATCACTGGCAGACAGCACATATACAGTCATCACAGGAAATATTAAGGTATTCTTTTTTTGTTGTTTTTCGGCTCATCTTCAGAAGCCTCAAATATCTTGTAGTACTCAGCTCCGTGCTCGTCGATCTCTAGTATGGCAGCCACGTTTCCACAGCGGTAGCAGTAGTTGGGAGCAGACCACACTGTTACCAATTTCTTCGAAAACATCTTCTTGTACCCCTCCATCACCAACTGGTGGGCTCTACATATCAGAGAAATGTTGTTATTCCTGTTAAACTGCTCGACACACGTCTAGCCAAACAGATAGCCTGCTCCTCTTGGTGATACCGACCACCCTTATATCTCATCAGGGTCCGACCACATCAGGTCACACATCGCTCCATTGTTGGGTATCTCCTGCTTCCTGTCTATCGCCCTTATGTCGTCGATGTTGGCAGTGCTCGGGGACAGTCCACCATGCACACAAAATATCTTATCATCAATCAGAGCAGCCAGGGGCAGGTAATCGAATATCTCAGTACAGTATTTCCAGACATTCAATGAACCGTATTTCCTGAGACACTCGTCGTAGAAGCCGTAGACCTGGGTGATCTGTCTGCTTTCGTGGTTTCCTCTCAGGAGGGTGATTCTCGACTCATAGCGTACTTTGAGGGTGAGCAGGAGGATGAAGGTCTATACGCTGTAGAGACCCCTGTCGACAAAATCTCCCATGAAGAGGTAGGTAATGTAGGGCGCATCTCCTCCTATTTTGAAGAGCTAGAGGAGGTCATAGAACTGTCCATGGATGTCTCCACAGACTGTAACAGGCGAGTCGATGCGGGAAAGATTGGACTCCTTTGCCAGGATTTCCTTGGCCTTGTCACACAAGAATTTAACACTGGATTATTCTATGAACTGGTTGTCTTTTATCTTGCTGAGAATCTCGTCCACAGTTTTTAAATCGGCCTTCATTCTATTATACAACCACACCAAGCACCCATCCCACTCTTGCAGTCATTAGCAGCCAGTAAAGCTAACATATTCTATCTTGAGTAGACAGAAAGATTGTTACTGATAGCAGGGGAGGATTAATATAATTACCCTCATGCACATTCTCCAAAAATAGCTCACACCTAAGGAGAGAAAAGAGAAACAGTTGCAGCAAAGAGCCATCAGAAAACATCGGCACTCCCACCAACCTGCTCCCCTGAACTACTGCTAACTGCCAGCCATCAGCAAAATCATCCTCACTTTCCCTATCAAAAAAATCCCTAAAACAACAGCAGTTTACTATGTCGAGGCCAAGAGTAAAAAAATGGAGACGGAAATGCAAAAATTGTTTGTAAAGAACAGCATCAAACTCAGTGAGGACTATGGTAACAAGGGAATCTTCAACGGACCTAGCAAGAGCAGAATCACTCTAAATAACAGCTTAAGAATTAGCTAAAACATTGAGCAGAAAGCCAACCGCACTGATTACAGGTCACACTCAATAAAACAGCATAAATAGTTAAACTCCCGAGCCATCAAACTTAACTCTTACAATATCGAAGTCAACGAGTCCTTGAATGCTCCTATTGACCTTGACATCCCAATTCCTTCAACCGAGGATCGTAGCAAACCTACAGAATAGGTCAAGGAACTGCTCAGTAAAACTATGAGACCTGTCACCCCCAGAGCCAAAAAGTCCTTCAGATTAACCTCGAAGGAGATTCGGTGCTAGGGATGGTCATCGGTGAGGGAGAAGTACAGTCCTTGGGGGAGGTAGAATGAGGAAGAGCTGCTGGTGTGATTATATAATAGTATTGTGTATATTGTTGATGGGCAAAAAGCAAAAATAAAGCTAAGCTCTGCACCTGGAACTCTTCGTCAGTGGAATTCCCTATAGCTGTCAAGAGGAGGACCTCAAGGCCTTTTTCGACTCTGAAAGCATCACCAGCATCAAATTGCCAAAATACCAGGACACAGGTCGCTGCCTGGGCTACGCTCATGTGGCCTTTGACAATCAGGAGTAATACGAGAAAGCTCTAAAGAAAGACCACGAGAAGATCGGCACTCGATACCTGTAGATAAAACCAGCCAAGGGAGAGAAGCAGATGGATAGTAACAACATCAGCGTGCCAGTTGGATGCAAGGTGCTCTTCGTGAAGGGCCTTCCCTATGAAATCAGCGAGGAGGAGCTCAAGAGTGAATTTGAGTCTTGCGGGATAATAACTGACATAAGGATGGTGTACAACTCATCGACACAGAATTTCAAGGGTTTCGCCTACATCGACTATAGAGATTTGGGGAGCGTGAAGAAGGCTATAAAGAAGTATCATGGGAAGAAGTACCGGGGTAGGAACCTGATATTGGACGCTGTGACTACCGGGCAGAAGAAGGGCTTTAAGAGGAGATACGCCAACAACCAGGAAGAGTAAAACTACGAAGAATGATCCATGTTTTATCCTATCTAGCCTTATCTCTATGCATATCAGCTGTGGTGGTGAGGATTCAAAGTTAATGTCAGCTATGTAGTCAGGTGTGGTGGAGCCCATGATGATAAAATATAAATTGATAATAATGACCTGCCTTCTTTGTCTACTGCTGCTGGCCCTGCTACCCTTCACACACCAGACAGTCGTCACCCTCAACGGAGGCTACCTTACAGTCAACGGCTCAGTCACCGATACTTACTTCGATTTCACCCTCGACTTCCAGGCCAATGTGCAGTGGGTAGCAATGATCTGGTCACAGAACTAAGCAGACACCGACGTCACTCTCTTTAAGCTTAACTCTCTCAACCCAGCAGCTCCCGTAACGATGGTTGACTGCTATCTAGACCAGAACAGCTACATCCAATCCGACAACATCCAGAACATCATGCCCTCCGTCACCGGTCTATCGGGAGATATCAGCAACGGCATAAAGGCCTCCTTCAAAAGATAGTTAATAACAGGAGACACTCAGGACATCTCCTTGTATGTCAACTCAGTCATCCAGGTTTGCTTCATGAGTGCCAACTAGGCATTCGTGGGGAACGGGTACTAGACTGGCAACGAAAAGGTATGCTCATACCTCAGTGTTCATAAGAATGTGGACAAGACCTACGATCGGATGTTGGGCAACTTTGCTGCGACCAGCACCTTCGGAGGAGGAAATCTCACTGTCTATGCGACTTAATCCTACGATGGAAATGCCCTCGAAATATGGCTCTTCTTGGCAGTTGTCCACAAGGCTCAAGGACAAAGTGCCTTCTCACCTAAATGGATAGGTATGACCTACAACACTAGTCTGGTCAATGCCGATCTAGCGATGATCCAGTACCACACAGTTGGGGTCAGTTTGGATATCCACATTGACGACTACTATGCCACCAGTGCCTCCTCTGCAGCCAAAGACAACAATTACGTTGTCAATCAGGGCAGTCAAGATTTGGTGACAGTCCTGACTGCCTACGACTCTTCTGCTTACTTTGTGGGCTCATTCAAGCGTAAGTATTAAACAGGAGACACAAACCGAGATGAGGTGGTGGTCAGCAACGACAACTAGTACTGTTTCATATATGGTGATGGTCTGGCATTCACCTCCTTTGTCCAAAATGAAAGAGTCTGTTTCAACTTTACCCTCACCACGCAGTACGCCAGCAATTTCAGATAGAGCAGTTCGACAGCAGTAAACACCCAGCCCTATGTTGCCCCCAGTAACACAGTGGTGGTTGTCAAGGCAGAGTGGTGGTTGGTTATTGCGCTGTGCTGGTGGCTGTTGCTGTTGTGATATGTTTTATTCGGGTCATTCTTTATAATTGTTCTGGCTAAATAGATTGATGAGAAGAGTGCAGCTGGAGGCTAGAAAACGGCACTGGCCTGTTTAGAACATGCAGGTCAACCAGCACAGCTTTCTTTACAGGGAAATTGTGACCGACCTGTACCCTAACATTGCCAAGCACCATCAACCACGAGAACAGGAGGTTAATCACAAACCTAAAGACAGCAATCTGCCTAATAGAGCAATCTCCAGTCAGCACAACACCATCCACTAACCTCAGTACACCTACCACAGGACCAAATCAATTATCCTGACTGTTCCATAATTAAAAGCCAACTAATCACGATTCAGACAGCCAGCCAGCAGTAGAGTAAACAGCCAAATGTCCCAAAGCAGCAGAAAAATGTATGTATCAATCTCGAGATCGAACAGAGCCAGAAGCGAGAAGGGCTAGAGTGAGGAGGGAAGAATGTCTAAATATGACGATTCTCCACTAAAATAGAGCAGAAACAAGATCAAGCTAGTGAAGTACATGGAGGAAAAAGGGAGGGTCTTGAGGAAATGATGGATGGATTACCTTGATGTCTTTTTTCCTATTCTGCACTAAGTTTTAATAATAAATGGACAGTTAAGAATGGGACAACCATGAGTAGTCCAAAGCCTTACAGTCTCTCATATAAATCAGCGATCAGCCATAACACACTCATAGACAGTACAGCCAGCTCAAGCCAAAAAGGCACCGCAGTCTCAATAAAAAAAGCATGCATCGGGCCACCGACTTCGAAAGCCTTCTTCCCAAACCTTAGAGACTACCTTTGATACCAAACAAGAGCAATCTCGACCGACCCTTGGCCATAAACAGTTCCAAGAAGCGAATGATTCAGTGCATAATGTTCGACAAGGGTCTGGGCCATTTCAACTCTGTGCACATTCAGAGAGGCAAAAACAAAAGCAGAAGCAGGGGGAAGTACCTTTAGAACAACAATAACTTCATTAAATTTTACTCAGAGTCAAGCGAAGTAGAGATAGAGATGATTAAGAACTGGCTGACGGCTAAGAAGGAGAGCTGCAGAAATATCAAGGAATGCAGCTTCAAGGGGAAGAAAGGGAAGGCTGCTGTGCACTTCAACAGCCATCTGTCGGTCAAACACATCCTCTGAGCCCGTAGAGCATTAAGATAGTTTATAGTAGTTTGCTGGATTGGACCTGTTGTTTTGCAAAAAATGAGATCAGGTGAATTGCCAGTTAGCCTGACAGTCCAACTACCCGAGAGCAATTCCCTCGCTGTAGCCAATGTAACCAAGATCGGTGAAACTTCTGTCGACCAGTCGAATGTCGGCCATCCTTTCTGCTTCCTCCTATATCTCTGTTCCCTCTTCCTCAATTTCCCACTTGTGTTACTCGGGTTCTTAGACGAGGTGCTTGGTAGATGGAGCCTGGAAGCCATCTTCGTCTTCATTGAACTTCTCTCTTAGCTCATTGTAATCAACCTGCTCCCTGAATTATACACATTCTTACATTTTGTAGTCTTTGGGAATGGAGCGAGTGAGCCATCGACTGTTAAGCATTTTCTGGGCTGTCGCTCTCAGCTCAGGCTCAGCAATGAGGGACATTTACAAAAATTCCCCAAAAGCAGCAGCTTATTCCTTCACCACTCTGTTCTTCATCTGCAGAACGACTTCCAAAGGGTAGTGGCACAAGGTAGGCATTCTCCTCATCGTGCCATCCTTATTGAAGTAATGTTTTCGCTTGGGGCTTCTGGCAATAAAGTGGGGATGGAAATTTCCGACGAGTTCCTGAATTTGTGCCAAATGATCGTCGTTCTTGCTCCAATTCTCGTTTTTCCTCGGCTGGAAAAGCAGGTCACCTGTGAGCATTTCGTACATCATGCAGCCAAAGGACCAGATATCGGATGTTTCGTTATAGCTTAGTCCAAGAATGACCTATGGCGACCTATACTGTCTAGTTTGTATTTAAGTAGAAAAGTGGTGGTGCTTCCAGCAGGCATTTCCTAAATCTGCAATTTTGATTCTGAAGGGCATTTTGAGCTGTCCTCCCCTGTTGAACTTTATCCTTCCCTTCTTCACATCAAACAAATCTTCTATCCTGGACGGCTACTGGGAAGAAGCTCCCTCTGTCGTCTATTAGCTCTATCGCTGTTCCTCGTTCTCTTTTTATTTTTCCCTTTTCAGTTTCTTCTTTATGTTCTTCTTCTGCCCCTTCGATAAACTCTCGTCTTTTAGCATGTCTTAAAGCTCACTTATCTTGTCGTTCCTTTCGCTTCGATTGTCCTTGGTTGATATTGTGCTGGCTGCTGCTGGGTTCATGCCCATCATTTTTTGCATGATTTTCATCCTTTCAGCAAAGAGCTAGTTGCTAGATAGCTGCCCGTTTTCTACCAATTCCTTGACCTCCTCGTCGCTCAAACACAGCATCACATTTTCAGGCTTGAGGTCAGTGTGGATGACCCCGCAGACCCTATGCAGAAAATCAAGTCCCTTGAGCACTTGCTTCGATATTTCCTGGCAAATGTCTAAGGGTAGTCCTTCGTATTTGTACCTTTTGATGACCTCCAGTAAATTACAACGGAGTATTTCGAACACCATGCAGAAGTGATTTCCATAGTTAGACTTGTGCAGAAAGGCATTGAGCAGGCCAACCACATGTGTACCATCTCTTCCCTCTTTCCAGTCTTTATTGTGTGATTCTGTCTCCACTCTCTGCAAAATTTCAACCTCATCGAAGGCTGCCTCCATGTAATGCGGAGAACTTTTCTGAATTTTGACAGCAACATATGTGTCATATTTGAAATCTTTGCACAGCCAAACAGTCGAAAAATGTCCCCATCCGAGCTTCTGTATGACCACGTATCTCTTGATCAGGACCTCTCCAATATGTACAGGGTGGTAGCCCCCTACAATGTAGTCCTCGATGCCTTCATCCTCGGAGTCGTTTTACTAATCGATGTGCTGCAGGAAATCTTTGAGCTGGCTGTGCTAGGGTCCTGTGCTGTAGATTGGCTGGTTGTTCCTTTCCTGAAGGGCACTGCTGGTGATGGGATACTCTGCATAAGGAGACACTTACCCTCTTCGAACATTATTTAAATTAATAATCCCAGTAACAGTCCCCATAAATAGCACATTCTCTCAATAAATAATCCCTCATCAGCAGACGGTGGTGTTCACTTTGCTCTTCCTGACGCTCCCCTGCTCCCTCCTCGTCCTCTGAAACGACTACATTATGGTCAGACACATCTTCTAACGTTTGATATTGTTCTTGAAGCCCTTGCGGTATAAGCTCAAGTTGTACATCATATTTGGCCTAGTGTGAAATGTATTGGAAACATGACCTAACTCCCTGTCTTCCTAGCTGGTTGACTGGTGGAGGCGGTGGGTTGATTCCCAGTTTGAAGTGGTTTCCTGAGGATGCAAAGTAGGCTCCGTACTTAGTCTTTTTTATCTTTATCTTACGCTGTTGCTCCGACATAGAAAATTCTAAGGCCGGGTTTTTCCCTTGAATCCTTTCCTGACTCCTCCACCTTGCTCCTTCACATCAAATATACTTTCTTAGAATTTTCTATCGATGATGGCCTTCCTTACGAACTTTCTGTGCAACTGGAGGTAGAGTTTGATGTCGAAGGAGGCTCTTTTGGGGCGAATGGAGCAGTTGAGAGAGTTGTTGACGACATAGGTGGATGAACCTATTTTGGGCTCTAGACTTCTAGATTTGGAAGGGTTATCGTTGGTAGGAACATTACTCATTGTTATAATTATCTATCCAGCTCACCTCGAATCACAGACAACCGAAAATAAAGACTTACTTAAATAATACTGAAGGGTTGAGTGTTTTGATAGGCATCAACATAGATAGAGCCCCAGAAGTATCCCAGCAACAGGAACACTAGTCCATGAAGAAAAATAGAGGAAATAAAAATGTTGCTGTGCTGACTGCTGCCTCTGGTAAACTCGGAAGACTGTTCTGGGAGCTCAACCAGATGTACCTCAACACATTGCTCAATCGGCATCATCCCCAGCCCACTCCAACCAACATTTCTCCCCCTTTGTTATCATAGTCTAAGCACATATCAACATAACCATCTCGTAAAATATCAGCCTTCAACATCTATCTCAATGCTAAAAGACCATAAATTTTGAAATTGTTTCCAACCTTTTCAGCTCAGGAAGTTTGCGAAATGGCCAATTATCTTTGGGGCATCGCTGTTCCTCTATAAAAAGAATAATATTAGCATAAGGCTGAATTAAAGAACGAGGAGGCAGCAAGGTAAGCTGAGGCCTTGAACAAACTGAAGGATGAGAAGGCCATGAAGAGGAAGTATGCTGAGAGAAAGAAGAAGGAATTGAAGCAGAAGCTGTCTGCCTCTAGCCAAATCATCAAATAAGAGAATGAGTTGAAATGATAGTTGTTACCTGATAAAAGATTGTTTTCCTTCCTTTTTGTTTTCTGCAGTCATAGCAGGTAGCTTTTAATCTGTTAAATATTTAACCAATGCGGGCAGTGATATTCTCTGCAGTCAATTATTAATCATATTAATTAGAGGAGTTAATAAGTATGCCTGATAATGGCTGTTGACTACTTAATAATAGTTAATGCTTCGGGTTATAATCCTAACAATCGTCCTTCCCCTTGCCATCTCAACCTGCTCCTTCTACTGCTAAGATTGCACCAACAACAACAACTCCCCCTACGCCTGTCTCTCCTGTTACCCCAATAACGACTACCCCTTCATCACCACCTGCTCCCCCCCACCTGACAACTTCAATGCCTTCCTGGGACCAGCTATCGTCATCATCCTCCTTCACCTGTTCCTGCTGTCCATCGGCATGGGGGTCTATCGGTAAATATACGAGAATATCCAACTGGCCAGCTTGATAACATGGAGGTACGGCTTCTAAGGAGGGTCCCTTGCTATTCAGGCCACAAATTTTTCATTAATCAACAGCAACAACTTCATGGCTACCTTCTGCTTCCAATTTTTAGCTTTCCTCCTGGTTCTTCTCATATTTCTGCTGATCTTGGCTCTGGTCGACAAAAGCTTGCACAGTCCAACTGCCACGATGCTAAAGAGAAAGAAGATAATATTTCCCATAAGGCTCATTACCCTTCTATATACTCCCCTCCTCCTCAGCAGTCTTATCCAGGTCATCAACGTCAACGATAATGTTACCTTCGACCCCTTTTCATTTTCGATGGCTATTTTGGCTCTAGTGGCTGTCTTTGTGATACTGATGATGGTGGGCGTCGTCAGCAATTGGAAAAGATTTTAGGTGGATGATCCTCACTACTATGTTTTACTGGAGCAGATGACAAGCAAAAAATGGTTTGCCAAAAACAACATCCTCTTATCTCTCCTTAACCGCACTCTAATAATATGCATGTATTCTGGTCTATTCTCCAATCCCTCTGCTTCAGGTGTCATCCTCATCATCTTCCAAACCATTTACACCATATACTTCATCGTGCTGATTCGCTTCACCAAAATACGATACTTCATCTTCAGGGTGGCCAGCAATATCCTACTTGTTTGCACCTTCACGGTTAGTTACATCGGCAGTGTTTCGGAGATCAACAGTACAACCTGGTCTGGCAGCAGCACCGTATATATGCTGTTTCTGATGGGTCAGGTGATCTTTTTCTTTCTGATCTGTGTCTGCTAGATCATATTCCAGAAGGAAAGGGTGCTCAAGTACCTCAAGTCTTTTTATTACCGGTTCATCAAGTGCTAGAAATTGGAGGATGACATTGAGATAACAAGATTTGACGAGAACAACAGGAGGGAGAAAGTAAAATAGTTCCATAGAAATTTACTGTTTCAGAAGGAGATGCCCGAAAACAAGAGCATCTAGATGACCAGGGTCTACAGCTGATCCTATTTATATACTTCCTGCTTCACACCTATGCTATCATTGAACTCATTACTATCATCTCTCATATTAATAACAAGCACTCATAAGGTAGGCTGATGAAAGAGAAGGATCCTACAATCAGCATGCAGTACAAGCTAGCCAACATATAAAACTACCTCCAATCCATCGACAAAGACATGGAAACCCTTGCCAGCTAAGAATAGGTAAAGATGGAGATATATAGCTGTGGAAGGAGGAAAAGGAAGAATGGAATCGGAGCACTCATCAGTATCTGGACTCTGTATAAAAGAAGATCAGATAGGAAATCGGAGCAATAGAGAAGGAGCTGGAGAGAAGGGAGTAAGTTAGCAGAATGTTCATCGAGAGGATCAACCAGAAGATAAATGGGATCAACTCAATTCAAAAATAAAGTCAGTACCTGGTCAAGGATATCCATAGGAGGGTCTAACAGTTGGAGTCCTTTCTCGGTAGATGAGTCATTCATTGTTCTAACTTGCTTAATTTACTCATCCTTCCTATTTAATTGTAAATGTCAGAAGAGCAGTTAAGTACTATCATTTCTTTGAGTCTTGTAGAGATAGATCATCTTCTCAGCGATGCTCTTCAGCTCCATGTTTTCAACCAGCAGATCTGATCTAGCCCCATTCCAGTCTCTCTTCTGCTTCATAAGATTTAACTTGACTTACAGGAGAGCTTAATCCACCACCATAAAACTAACAGGCTCACCACTATATTTTTTGTGGCTGCTTTACTCCAATTTACTGAAGTAAGCCAGGTAGTTTTACTATACTTTTTCTATGTATTGTTTGAGAGAAAGGATCAAACCTTCCTGCTCTTCTATTATTTTTAACAGTTTGCTTATTTTTTAATCCAGTAGGCACTAAGGCAGTGGCTCGAATGTACCCGCCAGCTCACTCCTGCTCTCCTTATTGCTCCTTTTCATCTCAACCAGCTATCTGTTCTACTCTGAAACCAGCTGACTGATACTATCGATGACGTCATTTTTCCATTCCTAGTTCTGAACCAGATACTTCCTGAGCATCTCTTAATCGACATTGAGACCCTTTTCTGTTTGTTTGGAGCAAATGCTGTCCTATTTGGAGTAGCCCCTGTTTATTGACCTGTTCTTTCTGATGGTGGGGGACAGGTTCTCTTGGAATTGCATGAACAGGTTATTTGTTGATGGTAGTTTCAGCTAGTTAGAGACCTCTACATTTTATACACTGCTATCGACTTTTTCTACTTTTTTCAGTTAGTACTCTAGTAACTGCATTTTGTCAAACATTTCCTCGATTAATGACTCATAACTGTCTCGGATTGACTTCTCCAGCTACTCCTTTTCTGTCTTGCAGGTTTACAACTTCATCAGCAGGGAAGTACCTCACTGGTGAGTAACGTAATCAATTTAGTTGCCTTCTGCAGCGCCATATCCTTCATCTTGTTCTACTCCAACAAACCCTTGATTGTTAGCTTCTTGTAGCTGTCCTTCTATGAACCGATCGAGCTGACCTAGCAGCTGTTCATAATGTTAATATATATAACTCACATCAAGAAATATCATTAATTTAGGCTCAACTCTCAAACATGCTCTAGCTTATCATGAACTAAAAATCCCTGGCATCTGCTCTCACACAGCTACTTCTGGCCTATCGATCAGGAGATGAGTTGAGACTGTCGGTGAAGAACTTCAAAGGCTGGGTTTTTGATAGATTCGACTTTACATCTGAATTTCCGGGGCTCCATATTTGTTTGATCTTGGACTCTGATACTTTATGAGCGTTGATCTTTGGTTTGTAGGTGTGTTCCTTGATCATATCTTTGATGACCTCTCCCTCTTTTACTGACCTTTTGTGCTTGTTGCTTTCCAGCCTTTATTCAAATGACTCGTTGATCGATATATTTTTATTTATTGTTGGCTTAAAAGTAACCCCCGACATCTATTAGAACTCCTTCTCGATCTATCTGTTAGCCACCGCCTCTATCTTCTCCACCTTCTTATCGTGGAACTTTTGGTACCTTGACTCCACAAGCGTATAGTTCTTGTTAGCCTTTCTCTTCAATTATTCAACTTTCCTCCTTTCTCTCTCTTAGGTCTCCAGCTAGTGCTCCCTCTCCTGGATCAATATTTCTCTGATCTTCTCCTTGACGTGCCGAGTTGGCTTCATGTAGCTAGCATAATGAACGGCAGGCACTGATGCTTTTTTGTGAGGTCTAGACAGTGACTACTGTGACTGTTGGGTATTTCCGCTCTTGAAGAAGGAGTGAGCTAACAGTTCTTATTGCTGTGATGAATTTCTGCTGCTGGGATGCTTCTTATGTTTGACGTTGATGGGGCTAGCATTTGGCGAGGTCATGGATGGATCTATTTATGATAGTTCATCCATGAGGGACATGAGGTCTTATGAGATAGATCGGATGTGGTCAATGGATTGC
>Ga0100402_1003388_pt1 | contig 17352 bp, 5 predicted proteins | sample CryGeyme20150102_FD_80419 | JGI IMG/M metagenome (GOLD analysis project Ga0100402, IMG submission 80419) | Groundwater microbial communities from Crystal Geyser aquifers in Utah, USA - Crystal Geyser metaG 2015-0102 | ecosystem: Environmental > Aquatic > Deep subsurface > Groundwater | place...
AGCAGTTTCTTGATCTCCGAGCGGCTACGCCGCACGTGTTTTACTTTAGTTGTTTCTTGTTCCATGCCGCCGAGATTAGCCCAAAAGCGGCCCGGCGGGAAGATGCGGGAAAAGAACACTTACCATTCACCTCCATTAACGGTTCCACACATTCTTCATGAGATGCATTGGTGCGCAGACTGTTCAGGCGCAGGTTGACAGCTTGAGCTGAAACCGTTGCCTAGCCTACTACATCTTATGAGCTTACAAGAATCATTTTTGACCACCAAACGTATTTTGGGCAAACCCTACAAGGACCTGGAGTTTTTGCTCCGCAGCCTGAAGCATATTCTGGAAAAGAACGGCGAGGCCGGGATTGCCGCCGCCATCCCGTGGATCAGCGATCACGAACCTGTCGTCGAGGCGATCACGCCGAAGCACATCCAGCTCTACTCGATGATTTTCCACCTGGTCAACATGGTGGAAATCAACGCGGCGGTGCAGGCGCGGCGGGCCAAGGAGGACGTCTCGCTGGATTCCGTCAACGGCCTATGGGGCATCAACATCAAGGAGCTGCGCGCAGCCGGGCACTCGCCGGAGGCGATCATGGACGCCCTGCGCGAGGTGGCGATCGAGCCGGTGCTGACCGCCCACCCCACCGAAGCCAAGCGCGCCACTGTGCTGGAGCACCACCGCGAGCTCTACCTGCTGCTGGTGCAGCGGGAAAACCGGATGTTTACCCAAAACGAGATCCGCAACGTGGACCACAACATCGAGCTGGCCCTCTACCGCCTGTGGCGGACCGGGGAAATCTATCTGGAAAAACCGGACATCCAGGACGAGTTGCGCAACATCCTGCATTATCTGGTTAACGTCTTCCCGGATGTGATTGCGATTCTCGACCGCCGCCTGTTGCAGGCGGTGCAGTTCAGCGGCATGGAGTTGGAAGCCTTCTGTGCCAGCCACAGCTTTCCGAAAATCAGCTTCGGCGACTGGGTGGGCGGTGACCGGGACGGCCATCCGCTGGTGACGGCGGAGGTGACGCGCGAGACGCTGCTGCAACTGCGGCTAAGCGCCTTCGTGGTGATTCGCCGCAAGCTCATCCGGCTGGTGCAGCGCACCAGCTTCAGCCTCAGCTACGAAGAGGCGGACGACGCCCTGCGGCAGCGCATCGACGAGATGCTGGCCGAGACTGGCCCGAACGGGCAGGAGAGTTTCGAGCGCAACAAGGGCGAAATCTTCCGCCAGTTCATCAGTCTGATGCTGCACAAACTGCCGGTCGATTCGGTGCGCGGTCACGCCACCCGTTTGCTGGATGTCGAAGGAGCCTACGTGCACTCGTTGCAACTCAAGGAAGACCTCGCACTGCTCCAGCGCTCCCTGATCCGCTACGGTGCGAAGAGCATCGCCTACGATGATGTCATCACCGTGATGCGGGTGGTCGAGGCCTTCGGTTTTCACCTGGCCACCCTGGACATCCGCCAGAACAGTGCTTTCCACGACAAGGCCATCGAGCAACTACTGGCAGCCTCGCGCACGGAAGAGACCGATTTCGGCAACTGGAGCGAGGAGAAGCGCCTGGCTTTTATCAACCGGGAACTCGCATCCGCCCGCCCCTTCACCACCTTGAAGGCCAAGCTGGACCCGGAGGCGCAGGCGGTTGTGGACTGCTACCGCGTGATCGCCAAGCACACCCGCAAGTTCGGCACCAACTGTATCGGCTCCTTCATCGTCAGCATGACGCGCTCCGTCTCCGATCTGCTGGCGGTCTATCTGCTGGCCCGCGAAGTCGGACTCACGGAAATGACCACAGACGGCATGTATGCCGAAATTCCGGTGGTGCCCCTGCTCGAAACCATCGACGACCTCGCCAACGGCCCCGAAATCCTGCGGCAATTCCTCGCGCATCCGGTGACTCAACGCACGCTCGCCCATCAACAGGCGAAATACCAGCTGAAGCAACCGGTGCAACAAGTGATGGTCGGCTACAGCGACAGCAACAAGGACGGCGGCATACTCGCCAGCCAGTGGAGCCTCTACCAGGCGCAGTTTGCCCTAGGTGAAGTCGGCGAGGACGCCGGCGTCAAAATCCGCTTCTTCCACGGCAAGGGGGGCTCGATCAGCCGCGGGGCTGGGCCGACGCATTACTTCATCAAAGCACTCCCCTACGGCGCACCCAACGGCGACATTCGCCTGACCGAGCAGGGTGAAACCATTGCCCAGAAATACGCCAACCCGGTCAACGCCGCCTACAATCTGGAGCTGCTGGCCGCCAACGCGTTGAGCAAATATTTGCAGGACCAGCAATCCGAGCGCCGCTTCCACCGCCTCGCCGAAGCTATCGGCCGTCTCGCCAAATCCTCCGAGCATTATTACGACCAGATGCGCAACGAGGACGGCTTCATCACCTTCTTCCGGCAAGCCACCCCCATCGATGCCATCGAGATGAGCAAGATTGGCTCACGCCCGGCCAAGCGCACCGGCATGAACACACTCGATGACCTGCGCGCCATCCCCTGGGTCTTCTCCTGGAGCCAGTGCCGCGTCCACATGACCAGCTGGTTCGGCGTAGGCAGCGCCCTCGATCAATTGCAGGCCGAAGACCCGGAAATTTACCAGCAGCTGCGCGGCGCCCTCAAGGAAGACCCCTTCGTCCGCTACGTCTTCACCAATATCGATACCAGCCTGGCCGCCACCGACGAGGATATCTTCCGCCTCTACTTCGACCTGGTCGAAGACGCCGCCCTGCGCGAAAAGTTCACCGGCATCTTCATGGACGAGCTCCAGCTCACCCGCCGCCACCTGGCAACCCTCCTCAGCCGCCCCATCGAGGAGCGCCGCAAGGGACACTACTATTCCAACCTGCTGCGCGCCTCGCTGATGCGCCCGCTCCACCAGAAACAAGTGCAACTACTGCGCACCTGGCGGCAGCAGAAAGCCACCGGCCAACCCGAAGACACCGCCATCCAAACCGAGCTCCTCATGACCATCAACGCCCTCTCCGCCGCGATGCGGAATACGGGGTAAAGAGGCAGGGTGCCAACGGAGCGCGGACATTTCTGTCCACCACCCGTAGGAGAGGGTTTACCCCTCGACTCGCACTGTGGCTGCAAGTCCAGCAAAACCGAAAAAGAAAACTCCAACCATACGGTTTGGGTTCGTCCTTCTCTCGCTGGTTTTCTAGAGGCTCCGCAAGTATCCGGTCGAGGCGTAAAGCCTCTCCTACCTGGGAATTCTCAATTAGCGGGTTTGGTGCGCCGGTTCGGGTATATTCAGATAAACGATCCGTTCAGTTGACCAAGCCCATTTGAGTTCCTAATGGATCACTTCACCGGGAACGCTGCGGGCGATACGCCCGTCTCCGGAGAGCAGCACTGCAATCGGGCGCGTGCCGGGAAAATATGAGCACACGATCATCATGATGACCGTAATCGGCACACAGAGAAACATGCCGGGGATACCCCAAATTGCGCCCCATAGGCCGAGTGAGAGCAGAATCACGATGGGACTCAGGTTGAGCCGGTTGCCCATCAGCTTCGGCTCGATCAGACTGCCGATGCAGAACTGGATGGCCCCGAGCACGGAAATGGTGACGATGAAGGGCCCCAGTGTGTCGAACTGCACCAGCGTGAGCAATGAAGGGAAGGCCGTCGCGATAATCGAACCAATGGTGGGGATGAAATTCAGCAAAAAAATCAATACCGCCCAAAAGCTGGCGAAATCCACCCCGACAAGATTCAGGATGACGTAGCTCAGGAGACCGGTCGCCGCACTGGTCAGGACTTTGATTGCCACATAGGAACGGATGTCCGAACGCATCTTGTCGATCAGCTCAAAGGCGTCCTTTTGCTTTTTCCGGTCCGCGATCATGGCGCGGATTTTGTTGGCAAAGGTGCGCTGCTCCAGCAGTAAAAAGATCAGATAAACAATGATGATGCCGGTGCTGCTCACCAGTGCCCGCACAGTGCGCCCGAAATTTTGCAGGTAGTCACGCAGATCGATCTGGTTAATGATCTCCTGCAGATTCGGGACCTCCTCCACGCCGAAGGTTTTATAACTCTTGAAGATCAGGGCCTCCAGGTTTTCCTGATATTCGGGGGCGATCCGGATCACGCTGGCGATGTTGACGGTGATCAGGTTGATGATAAAGCCGATGCCAAGTAAAATGACGCAGATCGCCACGAACATCGCGAGCGCCTTGGGCACCCCGACGCCACGTATCTTGATCGCGCTGATCCCATGGGCCAGAATACTGATCAGATAGGCAATCGTCCCGGCGATGACAAGCGGCAGCAGCAGGGACTGCCCGATGTAGAGCACGTAAAACCCCAGGATCACGATGATCATCGCAAATGCCGCACGTTGTAATCTCATATTCGAAACTTTGCGCACTATGTATCGATTTGTCGAATGGTTTGATCGGGCTAAACTTGCGCGGGATCGACAAACTCCAGCGAACCGTCATCTGTCAGCCGCCGGTAATAACAGCCGCTGCGGGCGACGCCGTCCTTATTCCTGGTGTGGCAGGCACCCTGCCCGGCCGGCGTGACCTGGTAGAGGATCGAGTTCTGTTCACAGTTCACCCGAATCTCTTTGATGGCAAGATAGTCGCCGCTGGTCTTGCCCTTGATCCAGAGCTCGTTGCGGCTGGTGCTCCAGAAGGTAGCCATGCCGGTCTCCCGCGCCGTATCCAGAGCGAGCTGGTTGGCATAGCCGACGATGAGCACCTCGCCGGTCTGCACGTCCTGCGCGATCACCGGGAGCACCTCGGCTTCGCAGCTGGCTACCTTGCGCAGTTTGGTAAAATCGAGGTTGAGGACGGTGCCTGCTTCAAGTTCTTCATGTGTCATACTTACGCAATAAATTCGCTTCTTCGTTACAGTCCAGTTTCGATTTTTGCTTTTCATCAAGGCAGATCGCGGCATGCTATCGCTTTTAGTTAAAACATCCGACGGCATCCGCTTGCCGCCTAAAGATAATCAATCATGCAAACAGATATCCTGACCCAAGCCGCCGCCCAAGCCCGCGGCCTCGCTATTGACGCCGTCCACGCCTGCAGCTCCGGCCACCTCGGCCTGCCTCTCGGCTGCGCTGAAATCGGTGCAGTGCTCTACGGTGACGGTGGCCTGCGCTATAATCCGGCCGAGCCGAAGTGGCTCAACCGCGACCGGTTGGTCCTCTCCGGTGGCCATGGCTCGATGTTCCTTTACAGCTGGCTGCACCTGGCCGGATACCACCTGTCGCTGGACGAGGTGAAAAACTTCCGCCAACTCAGCTCGGAGACACCCGGCCACCCGGAGTTCGGCGACACCGCCGGCGTCGAAGCCACCACCGGCCCGTTGGGGCAGGGCATCGGTAATGCCGTCGGCTACGCCCTCTCCGGCAAACGCGCCGCCGCCAAATTCAACACCGCGGAGCATACCATTTTCGACCACCACGTGATCGCGCTGCACGGCGACGGTTGCCTGCAGGAGGGCGTCGCCAAAGAGTCGATCGCCTTTGCCGGTCACTTCGGCCTAGACAACCTGATTTTGATTTACGATTCCAACGATGTCACCCTCGACGCCATGGCCGAGGTCACGCAAAGTGAGGACGCCGAAGGCTACTTCAAGTCACAGGGCTGGGATGCCGTCACCATCAACGGGCACGACTTCGCAGCTATTGCGGGTGCCCTGCAGGAGGCCAAGGGCAACGACAACGGCAAACCCAAGGTCATCATCGCCAAAACCACCATCGGCAAAGGCATCCCGGAAGTCGAAGGCACTGCCGCCGGTCACGGCGAAGGTGGTGCCAAGTTTGCCGATAGTGCCCGGCAGGGACTCGGTCTGCCGGCAGCAGAGACCTTTTACGTCTCCGACGAAGTGCGGGCTCATTTCAAGTCGGTCGCCGAACAAGCGGCCGCCGACTACGCCGGGTGGGAAAAGACCTATCAGGCATGGCGCAGTGCCAATCCGGAACTCGCCGCCGAACTCGCCGGTGAAAAACCGACTGATATTCTCAGTAGCATTCCCGAGTTTGAGCCGGGCACCAATGTCGCCACCCGTGCGGCCGGCGGTAACGTCATTCAGGCCGTCGCCAAGGCCGTGCCCCAACTCATCACGGGCTCGGCCGACCTCTTCGGCTCAACCAAGAACTACATTAAGGACGCCGGAGATTTTTCCAGCGAGAATCCCCTCGGGCGCAATATCTGGTTCGGTATCCGCGAGCACGGCATGGGTGCGATCTGCAACGGGATCGCTTACGATGGCATCTTCCACGCCAGCGGTGCCACCTTCCTGGTCTTTGCCGATTACATGCGCGGCTCCATCCGCCTCGCTGCGCTGGCCAAATTGCCGGTGACCTATATCTTCACCCACGACTCGGTGGGTGTGGGCGAAGACGGCCCCACCCACCAACCAGTCGAAACCGTCAGTGGCCTGCGCGTTATCCCGAATCTCGATGTCATCCGTCCCGCCGATCCCGAGGAAGTTGCCGGGGCCTGGGCCGCCGCGATGGAGCGCTGCGATGGGCCTACCGCCCTGATCCTCACGCGGCAAAATGTGCCCGCACAAGACGGCATCTCCGCCAGCGAGCGTCGTCAGGGCGTGCTCAAGGGTGGCTACATCGCCAAAAAAGAATCCGGCGCGCTGAAATGCATCCTGATGGCCACCGGCTCCGAATTGCAACACGCCATGGGTGCCGCTGCGCAACTCGGCGACGGCGTGCGCGTGGTCTCGCTCCCCTGCTTTGAGCGCTTCGAGCGCCAGCCAGCCGACTACATCGAGAGCGTGCTGCCGGGCAACTGCACCGCCCGCGTCGCCGTCGAAGCCGGCGTCTCCAGCACCTGGGGCAAATACCTTGGCCTGCAGGGCAAGGCCGTCTGCATCGACCGCTTCGGGATGTCTGCGCCCGGCGACACCGTTATGGAGCAACTCGGCATGACCGCTGACAATGTCGCCGCTGTCGCCAGGGAACTACTGTAGCCGGCCCCCTTCCCTGCCGGTTAATGCGCTTCCAGCCAGTTGTCGCCGATCCCGATTTCGATTGCAATCGGGCAGGCGAGTTCGAGTGCACCGACCATGCCGTGGGTGACCAGCTCGCGCAGTTGCTCTTCCTCGTCGGGATGCAGGTCGAAGACGAGTTCGTCGTGCACTTGCAGCAGCATCCGGCTTTGCAGGCCGGCTTCCGTCATGGATTTGTGAATACGCACCATGGCCAGCTTGATCATGTCGGCGGCAGTGCCCTGGATCGGCATGTTGATCGCGTTGCGCTCGGCGGCCCCGCGCACGGTGCCGTTGCTGGAATTGATATCACGCAGGGTGCGGCGGCGGCCACAGACCGTCTCGACGAAACCCTGCTCACGCGCCTGAGCCTGTTGGGCCTGCATGTAGCCGGGGATGCCGGGGAACTGTTTGAAATACTCGTCGATGATGGCCTGCGCCTCGGTCCGGCTGACCGCGCCACCCAGCCGCTGGGAGAGCCCGAACGCGGAGATGCCGTAAGGGATGCCGAAGTTGACCATTTTGGCCGTGCTGCGCTGGTCGCGGGTCACCGCATCCGGCTCGACGCCGAAGATGCGTGCGGCCGTAGCGGTATGGATGTCGCGTTTCTCCTTGAAGGCAGTCAGCAATCCTTCATCGCCGGTCAGAGCGGCGAGGATGCGCAGCTCAATTTGTGAGTAGTCGGCGGCCAACAGCTTCCAGCCCGCACGCGGGACAAAGGCCTTGCGGATCTCGCGCCCCCGCTCGCTACGCACGGGAATGTTTTGCAGGTTCGGGTCATTGGAGGAGAGGCGCCCGGTGGCGGTCTGCACCTGACCATAGTGGGTGTGCACCCGCCCGCTTTTCGGATCGATACTGTGCGGCAACGCCTCGATATACGTGCTGCGCAGTTTGCTGAGCTGACGGTATTCCAGCAGATCGGCCACGATGGGATGCTTCGGCGCAAGCGTGGCCAGCACTTGTTCGTTGGTGGCATATTGGCCGGTGCGGGTCTTCTTCGGCTTATCAATCAGCTGGAGTTCATCAAAGAGCACCTCGCCCAGCTGTTTCGGGGAGTTCAGGTTAAACTCGCGGCCAGCAGCCTCGTAAACGCATGCCTGCAGCTTGACAATATGGTCCTGCATCCCAAACCCAATATCCTGCAGAGTTTGCTCGCACATGCGGATTCCCTCCCGCTCCATTGCCACCAGCACCGGTAGCAGTGGTGTTTCAATCTCGTAAAAGACTTTGGCCTGGCCGACCTCCTCAAGTCTGGCGGCAAATACCTCCCACAGTTGCAGCGCCACATCGGCGTCCTCAATCGCGTAGTTTGCCAGGGCCTGTGGCTCGATTCCGGAGTAGTCGAGCACCTCGCCTTTTTTCGCTGCGGGGAAAAGCTCAGTGAACCTTATCGTCGAATAGTGCAGAATGTCCTCGGCCAGCACATCGAGATTATGCCGCTGCTCGGGATCAATCAGCGCGTGGGCCAGCATGGTATCGTAGCAAGGCCCGGCGACGGGGCAGTCCTGCTCGGCCAGCACCGCCAGGTCGAACTTGAGATTATGCCCGATTTTGGTCAGCGCGGCGTCGGCAAAGACCGGACGCAGTGCTTGCAGCGCGGCTTCCGCAGCCGGCACCCACCAGCCGCTGTGCGGCCGGATCGAAAAGGACAGACCCACCAGCCCCGCACTGCGGGAGTTGAGTCCGGTGGTCTCGGTATCGAAAGCAAATTGCCCGGCGGATGTAAGGGTCCGGACGAGCTCGCAGAGCCCGGCATCGTCGTGGACGAGAAGATAGTCCGTCTGGATGTCAGCCAGTTTTTTGAACTGAGTAGTCGGGATGAGGTCGAGCTGACCGGAAGACAACTCGAAACCAACATCCTGCGTTACCGGAGCTGCCTCCGTGTCCGCATCCTCGCCCTGCAAGATCAGATCCTGGGCCGCTGCCTGCACCGAAAAGTCGTGACCAAAGACCCGTTTGCCCAATGTCCGGAACTCAAACTCGGTAAAAATCGGGAGCAACTTTTCCGGGTCCGGTGCCTCCAGCTCAAGCTCGGCCCAGCAAACTTCAACCGGCACATCCAATTGAATGGTCGCCAGTTGTTTAGAGAGCAGCACCTGCTCCGCATTGTCGCGGACCTTCTCCTGCTGTTTGCCCTTGAGTTCATCGACGTGCAGCAACAGGCCTTCGACGCTGTCGTATTTAGCCAGCAGCTTTTCCGCCGTCTTGGGGCCGATGCCCGGCACGCCGGGGATATTATCCGAAACGTCACCGCAAAGTCCGAGCATATCGATCACCTGCTCCACCCGCGTGATGCCCCATTTCGCGCAGATTTCCTGGATGCCCCAGATCTCGGCACCGTCTCCCTGGCGCGAAGGTCGATACATCTTGATTTTATCCGTCACCAACTGACCGAAGTCCTTGTCCGGAGTGACCATGTATATTTCGTCGAAACCATTGGCCTCGGCACGGTGGGCAAGGGTGCCGATGATGTCATCCGCTTCATAGCCGTCCTGCTTCAGCACCGGTAGGCCAAAAGCTTTTGCGATCCGGTCAAGATGCGGGAGGGCAGCGGAAAGATCTTCCGGCATATCCTCGCGGTGGGCCTTATATTCCGGGTGCAGCAGATGCCGCGCAGTGGGGACATCTGTGTCGAAGACCACCGCCATGTGGCTCGGCTGCCGCTTGGTCATCAGCTCGATCAACGTGGCGGTAAACCCAAATATGGCCGAGGTATTGAATCCCTTGGAAGTATAAATAGGGCTGCGAATCAGTGCAAAATGCGCACGGTAGGCCAGCGCCATACCGTCGAGAAGATACAGGGATTTCATTCGCGAATCGTTGTGCCCGAAACGAGGTTCGACAAGAACAGATTGCCGGTGATCGACGAATACCCGTCAAGCATTCTTACCCAGCACCTCCACCTTCCGGTCCTTAAACAGACGCGCCCAATCGCCATTTGCCTCGTCACATGACAGACCGCACGCCAACCCTCAATAATTTCAACCATAATGTCCTCACGCATCACGCTGCACCGCCAGAAGGCAGATTATTTTTTTGCCTGTCCCTTATTTACTGGGTCCATTACCCTTATAAATCCTGCTTAAGGGACATGGCCGCACCGGTGGCTGGCTGGAGTGTTTTTACGTAGTTACAGTGCTTTAGCCCTGTGACCCTGCGGCCGATAATCGGCAGCCTTTGCACTTCCCGGCAGTCGGCTGAAGCAGACTGCCTACGCGGAGATATGCATCGGACCAATTTTTTGGGGCACCCTCTGTAACTAGCCTTTATTCGAGCAAAGAGTCACTTTGTCGGCCTTTTCTTCGGATCTTAATCTATTGCCAGAACAATATATTTTGCTGGTCCCATATTCTTTTTCTTGGCGACTGCCATGATAGCGTGGTGGGAGGAGCAAAGAAGCTTACCGCAACGAAAACTACTGAGATTGAATTCTCTTAATATCCACCTGCTTCTCACCCTTGGGTGAGTTGACACAACGGCTCGCTAAAAAATGGAAGCACAAGCATCAAGAGCACCTATGGGTTAGCTTCGATGACCATACGGTAAAACCTTCGATCAGAAGACGTCTCCAGCGAAACCTCCCACCAGTCATAGCCGTCATCCGTATCAACCAACGAGGGCGTCAAACTCAAAGGAAGCCACGCATCGGACAAATTAACTTTACTTTCAAAGCGTGGAAGCAAGTCCATTTCAGGCGTATTCGATCTACGGTAACGTAAATGCTGAGCACCATCTCGAGAGATGATTTCGAATATTGGGCCTGCGTCAGGTAAGTTAGGGTCAAGGTTACTGAAATACTCAATGATGTTGGGATAGCTATCCCCATCTGTATCTAAAGCACCGTCAAAGCCCTCAATGCTACCAAAATGTTCGATCACCCAATCATCCGCAATTCCATCGCGATCACTATCATTAGTTGGCGCACTTACCAAGCTGAAGGTGGTCGGTTCATGGATCAAACCAATGACCAAATCCGTTTGGAACGCCACCGTCTCGACGATGTCGATCACCCCAATACTCGGCACATATACTTTCAAAGTAATTCCTGCCTCTGAAACCGTGTTAGAGTAAATATTTAGTTGGAACTGGTTTCCTCCGGGCCCTGCATAAATGTCAGCCACACCACGAAGCTCATCTCCAGCAAAGGCAGCCAATCGGCTTCCTGGCTCAGATAATTCAATCCCGGCACTTTCTACTTTCGCGTGAACAATCATAGAATTCTGCAAACCCTGCGGTTGTTCCCAAGCCGGAGCTGATGATGAACGGGCGAGTTGTAACGACCACCCGGATGCCGCCATCGTGCGCATCGGAGATGGCGAGGCAAAAGTCTCTGCACGCTGTGCGCTAGGTAGGCCACTATAAGCAAGTTCCCCTGAATTAGCGACTTTCAAAAGATAGCCCTTGCCTGGTTCAAGTTCGAAACCCTGCGCATACCAAATGCCGCCGAAATAAGTCGCTGAGCCTGCTTGTCCCTTGACGATGTCATTGTCAACGAACTCAGCTCCATGAGTCATCACACTCGGGTCGGCAGCAGTGCTTCCGTTGTATCCTATCCAGTTCCAACCAGAGACGAGAGAAATGGATTCTGCCGGATCAGAAAGATCGACCGGAGTTCCAATCACCGCAATTTTTTCAGAACCTGGTGCATTACGATGCATCTTATAAAGACGTCCAGCCTCCAATTCATAATCGCCCGGATACCATTGACCATTATAGTAAGTCGCGGATTCTGATGAACTCTTAATCAGATCGTTGTCGCTGACTACACCTCCCTGGAAGATATTTCCAATTGTCGGAGTCGCCGCGTTAACGTTAATCGAGATCCAATTCCAACCCTCGACGAGGTCCAAAGCTACCGCATTATCACCGCCAAACATCTCGAGCGGATCAGCCAGCAGCCCGTTTACCGCATCGCTGACGAAGTCGATTGTTGGAACAACATCGACGATCTCGCCTGTGGCTCCATCGAATATTTGATAAGTAAGCCCGCTTTCACTCGTCGCATTTGAGAAGACATTTAACTGGAACTGCTCACCTGCTGGTCCTGAGCTGATTTGTGCAACTCCCCGTATTTCGTCACCGCTCCATGCACTCAATAGACTATCAGGATGCGTCACTGGCACACCAGATAGATTGACCGTGGCATGAATGATCATCGAGTTCTGCAGCCCAAGTGGAGCCTGCCAGTCAGGTTGCGTGATCAACTCCTGTTCCTCAACTATACCTGTAATTGAGAAAGTAAACAGGCTCTGACTTGCATCATTAGTCTCGAATGAAACACCGCCCGACTTAACGCCGGCAATTGCAGTATCCAGCTGAACGGTGAAGGTATCATGACTTCCTGCTAAAATACTCGAACTCAATCCTTCGGTCACGGTAAACCCTGTCGGAACGCGCAGACTGCCTGTGGTCAGGGTTGCCGTGCCCGTGTTGGTGACCGTGTAAATGCGAGCAACGGGGGCAACCCCCTGGTTAACTACGCCGAAGTCACTGCCTTTGAGGTCCGTAGGTGTACTATCGCCAGCGGTAATTGCCATTCCCTGATAATTCACCGAAACTTGAGGGGCCGTTTCAGTCACGGTCGTAACAGAAATTACTGCTGTGCGGTCGAAGTTGTTGCTTGGCGTAGGATCGGCAGGTGCCCCGTCCTTGATCCGAACATCCGCAAACAGATAGTAGTCACCATCCGCCAAATCGGTCGGCCAGATATCCACCATGTTTCTGAGCCCCAGGCTACTGAGTTGGATTACTTGTGCGGCACCACCAGCTAACGAGATCGTGAAACCGGTATCACCGATACGCACATCATCACCGTCGCCAAATGTCGTGTTTGCGGATAGATAGTAATCCACCATGATAAACTCAGAGAGCAGGTCCGCCGGGCCGTTATTCGCCAGAGTGAAGCGGCATGAAGTAAACTGCCGGGTGGTAACGGCGCTGGGTCCGGCGATGAGTTCGCTAAGTTGGAGATCGACAGTTTCTGCACTCGGCTCTTCAAAGCGAACCACCACGTTATCAAGCATATTCCGGGCACCATAAGGGCTTCGGCCCCGGAATACCGTGCGGCAAGTCTCCGCCTCAGAGTAGTCCAGGAAACCGGCAGCCGTCGTGTGCGTTAAGCTGCCATTCACGAAGTAAGAAACTGATCCATCCATATTGAGCAACACCCTATAATTGACCCATTGTCCCAACAAGGGGCTAAAGCTCACCCAACCATCTGCACCATAGAGCCCGATCTCTTGCCCCCATGCGGCATAACCGACGACTTGTATCGTGGGCCCCAAGTGGCTGGGTCCATTTCCGTCCACCCCAGTTTCCGGCCACTGCGAGAGATCACCCGTAGCCAGATAGAAACGCTCAACCGACCAACTCGCATCGTTTACATACATATCGAACTCAATACTTAGGCCCGGCTCAAAACTGAACTCTGGCACGGAGACGATACCGCTCTCAAAGTTGGCGTCGCCGTTACTGGTCCAGACTCGGTCGCCCCCCACATCGACTACGGATGGAGATGGACTACCCCATCGATGCCATTTAACAGGATCAATAATCCCCGACTCCCAATCCTCCGAGAAGTTGCTATCTCCGGAATCAACGACTTCAATCGTAATGTAGGTCGCAGGCATCCAAAGATCGCGATACTCGTTATACTGATAAGTAGGTCCATACCATGCACCGTTGGTCTTGACCATCCGATAGTCCTCGCGGGTCCAATCGAAACCGACATCATTACCATCGTTCCACACAACGGGCCCAGAGGTCCAATTCGTCCGCGATATTACCTGGTTCATGTTATATTCACCACTGAATGCGACAATGATGTGATAAATACCCGGCTGCTTCGGTGCCGTCTTCGAAACATTCAACACATACTGACCCGTGCCCACAGGGATGTCCGAGTAGTCCTTCCATGCCTGCGTCGTGCGATCACCCCAATCAACAGTGCCACCGAGCGGCACAACTGCCCCAGCATGCATTAAATTATTGGCGTCCACAGTTATTGTCCCAGCCAAATTAGTACCAGGCAAAACCCGGACCGCAGCATCTTCCGACGACACTGACACACCGTTAATCTGCGCACTCACCAGTTTCAGCGTCCCAATGCCGTTTTCCGGAAGTGCCGCAGACCTAACTATTAAATTATCCATGTAGGTCTTACCCGCCGAACCGGATGACCGACCGAAAAGCTGGAGGAATCCGCTTCGATAATTGGGATCGATCACGTCAAAGCTTTCACTAACGAGTGTTTCGCCCAGTGTGGCTCTCACCCTGTAATCATCTAGAATCTCAATGCTCAATTCACGCCAGGCACCGATGTAATCATCTGCGGCTTCAGCAAGCTCGCGCCCGATACCGTAGGCGTTAAAGGATGCGTGGCGGCGATATTCTGGATCCGTTGCCCAGCAGGCATCACCATCGTATCTGAAACCAACGAGACCTCGAGCATCCATCTGCCCCTCAGGCTGGCCAGTAGTCTGGCCAGTGTTCATACCGACGTATATCTCCGTCCAGCAACCCGTTGGGTCCGAGATGTCCAAAAATACGTCGAGTGTGATCACCATACCAGGCTCTAGCACGAGTTCTTCTTTACTCCAGATGCCGCTATTCCAATTCGAGTCACCACGGGTATCGAGCACACCGATGCGCCCTTGAGCATCCGTAATGATGGGGCTGGGAGATCCGAAGCTATTCCAAGCGCTAAGATTGCCTGAAAACTCCTCAATCATCAAGACGTCTTGCGGATCAACAAATTCTTCAACTGTAATGGTAATAACCTCTGAGTCCGTCAACTCGCCGTCAGAAACCTGCACCGTAAAGGTAAAGCTACTGTCCGCTTGCGCCTCGGTGGGTGTCCACTGGAAGACTCCTGAACTGAGATCTATGACCGCTCCTGCAGGTGCGTCACGCAATGTGTAGCTCAGTGCCTGCTCCGGCAAATCCATGTCCGAAGCACGCACGACAAAGCTTAATTCATCATTAGGTCGGGCATCTTTATCACCGATTGTTGCCAGCACTGGTGCCTCATTCACTTCATTGACGGTGACACTGATCTCAACACTATCCGTAGCCGTGCCATCGCTCACTTCTGCCACGAAGCTGTAGCTACCGGGGCCTTGCCCCTCGTCAGGCAACCAGGTAATGAGACCCGTTGCGGCATTGATCAACATGCCGTAGGGTTGCCCTGACAAGGCAAAACTCAGTGCTTGCTGCGGGATATCGGCATCGCTCGCAACTAGAGCGACCTCCAGCATCGCATGCTCATCAATATTCTGATCGGGAATCTGCTCCAGAACCGGCGGCGTGTTCTCAACGGATTGCGTCGCTACTACTCGATAGAGGTAGCTCACTTGAAGTCCGTCGGCATCGCCCCCGAGCAGGTAAACCACGTCGCCGATTTGGGTGGCCGCGCCACCGCTCAGATGCGCTGGCACAGTGATTTCGGTTTCGACCACAGCGGCTTCCGCCGTGGCGTACTTAAAGACTACCAGCTCAGAGCTTGTCGTATTCCGCAATATAAAGAAGCAGTTGCCTGCATTATCGACCCAAGCCAGGTTCGAATCTGAGGCTGGCGTATAGCCCGCCGGAATATCCGCCAGGATGCTGGTTGAGTTGTTTGACGGGTCATACAGGGCGACCTTCATGTGCTGCGACTCTACGTTGATCACGTAGATCTTTCCAGCCCGATCCGAAACAGTGTAGATACTTTCCGCCGACCAGGGCAGACTTCCGGCTGCCTCCAAGGCTCCATCATTGGGATTAAGGCGATAGATCGTGTTGATGTCGCTCCCGGTATGGCCACCGAAGAAGTAAACGATGCCCTGGTCATCACTGGCGGCGGTAATGCCCCACGTCGCTCTTGAATAACCTATGGCCATTTCGGCGGAGCTGGGTATTGATGGATCGAACTCAACGATCCGACTCTTGGTGCCCCAACCATTGTTACTCGTAGGCCCGCGTGCCGGGCCAAGGTAGATTTTGTTATCACTACCAGTGGCCGCAGACAGGCCCCATCCCATGCCATATGGTAAATTAGCAGAAAGCTCGGTAAGAGCGAAAGATCCTGGGTCAATCTCATGGATTTTTGTCGATCCAGTGGAGCTGCCGTTGATCAGGCCGCCCAAAACATACAGCGAGCCATTCGAGTAAGACAATTCCGAGTTGCGGAAGCTGACAGGCAGTTCGGCGATTTGTCCGAGGTCGTTTGCGGGAACATACGGACGCACGACGACGTTATCGACGAGAACTGTCGAAGTCGCTCGACCGCCCAGAATCAACGGCAGGTTGTTGAAATCCAAACTTAGCGAGTTCTCGGAAGTATAAAACAGGCTGCCGTTCTTATAGAACTCAACGCGTCTATCCGGGCGAATAACAATTCGATAGGACCTCCATGTGGTATCAGCGTCATCGAATTGGTAAGTTTCTGCTTCTGTTGCTGAATACATCAGCCCCACTTGAGTTACATCGCCATTATCGTGGGCCGAGCGAACCCAGACCGATGGTGACGTCCCTTCAGACGAACCGTAAGCGGTCTTTCGAGACAGGCCGATGACGAAGCTCTCCCATACCCCAAACTCCACCTGATAGGCGTCGGCTTCGATGACCAGACCAGAGGAAAAGTCGAAGGTTTGCTTCGAAATCGCCCCGCTATCATGCATGGAATCACCATTGTTATTGAAGCTGGGAGCCGGATTGCCCAGATTCGCATTGATAGACGGTTGCGGGGATCCCCATAGTGTCCACTGGCTCAGGTCCCTGGAAAAGTCGTCCTCGAACAACGTATCTGCTGCGTGTCCATAGATCACAATATCATCCAGAAAGACTTCGCTGGCATTCGTGATGTCAGTTATCAGAAAAGAAACCGTGGTTCCGCGCCGTTCGACAGTAATATTTTGGTCAATGGGCCCACGGCTGCTGTGGGTGTTCGTCGGTGTCGCAAGAGAGCTGATTGATTCGCCATCCAGGTAGATCGTGCCATAGCTGCCCCAATCTCCCTCCTCGCGTTCACGGAACTCAATTCGTGTGATATAGAACTCAGCACCAAGGTTTACGGTCAACTCGGTTTGATAGTTGTTAAACGCATTTGATCCGACGGTCGATTTTCCAAAACCAAAGCTAAGGCTTCCGAGGGAAGCATTGTCCTTGATACCGGGGTTGGATGAGAAAGAGCCTTTTGTTGAAACCGTGAGCGCTTCATCCATCGTGTTATCATCGAAGTTCTCAGAGAAAAGAACCGTTTCTACAGAAACCTCATCCACGAAGACGGTCACCTCTTCCGAATCGGTTAACTCACCATCGGACACCTCAACGGTAAAGGTGTAGCTTCGACCTGCTTGCGCTTCTGTCGGTGTCCAAGTGAACACACCGCTGGTGGGATCGATGCTTGCTCCCG
>Ga0100402_1003398_pt1 | contig 17333 bp, 14 predicted proteins | sample CryGeyme20150102_FD_80419 | JGI IMG/M metagenome (GOLD analysis project Ga0100402, IMG submission 80419) | Groundwater microbial communities from Crystal Geyser aquifers in Utah, USA - Crystal Geyser metaG 2015-0102 | ecosystem: Environmental > Aquatic > Deep subsurface > Groundwater | place...
CCTGATGAAAACGTTGGCAATGAAAACAAGAACAGTCGGAAACTACCCTTCCGGTTTTGTGAGTGATTGTTGACATTTTCAAATATAAATTAGCTCAAATTATTCAGGCGGTATTATAAACGATGGAAATATACCAAGACGATAGTCCTGACGAAAGAGATCTTGGACCACAAAAGCTCTTCTAATCCTTAATCAAATCAAACTATGACTTGGAGTTTATTGAAGATAAGCACTTGTTGGGAAACAGGTCAAAGTTCAAAAGTGCTTTGGATGCTCTTCAATAAGATTTTCGACCTTCGTCATCAGTATCTTGCAGGGACACTGAAAAATAAACTATCTAAAATTATCTTCGATAAAGTCTAACAACTCAGGGATGCTCTGAAAGTCTATGTACATGTCGATCCATCTAGATATTTCAGGAGTGCCTGGAATCGGTAAGACCCTTTGTGTTAAGGAAATTGTGAGGAAAATGTAAAAATAATTCAGTGACTCCATGAAAGCAATTTATACTAATGCTCTCTGCATCAAGAAACCTATATAAATTTTTCGAACAATATACTATGAGTTGACAGGCCAGACCTACGAACCAACTACATCTATGTATAAACTAAGTACTTCATCCCTTATTGCCAGATTAAATGTTCGAGAAAGGAGTTCCTTATGATCATCCAGCTAATAATCGTTACGCCAATTAATTTCTTGCAAGGGGGTCTGAAACCAAGAAGGAGAAACAAAAGTTTGCTAAAATGAAAAAGTATTTCCTTATGATATTCAGAGTTCTTATCCTTGATGAGCTGGATTATTTGCTAACAAGAGATGAAGATGTGCTTTACACTTTGTTCGATTGGAGTCAGAAGAAAAAAAGTCAGCTTATCATAATATCAATTTCCAATACTCTTGATTTTCCTGAGCATCTATCACCCAAGGTCAATTCTCGTATTGGAAATAAAAGATTGTTCTTCAAGCCTTACGAGAGTTGGCAAATATAATCTATTCTCAATGAAAGAATCAAACACCTTGATGTATTCGATGAGACAGCTTTGACCTACATCTGTAAGAAGATAGTGCAGTGCTCTTCAGACATTAGAAAATGTCTCTACGTCTTGAGATAATCGATCTTGTAATTTATCTATCATGAAAAAACCCATAAGAAGAACCTGAAAGATTAGGACATCAAGCATAAAAAGATCACTGCTGAAATACTCACCAAAATTCATGATAGAGTTTACAGGGATCATCTGGTCAATATTTTCCACGAATTTCCTGCCTGCTACAAGATAATTCTTTACTTTTTAGCCAAGCACTTCAAAAGTCAAAATACAGCCTGCACAATGCGAAAACTTGAGCATATGTGCCAAACCTGGACAAAAGGCAATTCTCAACTCCTGTCGACCCTATGCGATCTGAAGTAGCTAGGAATAATCAAGATAGTGTACGGTAAGATATCAAAATAGAGAAGAACCTTTAGCGATTATGTGGACATGAAGCAGCTGTCAGAAGAGAATATTATCCTGAAAATTTCTTACGAACGAATAATCTATGCACTTCAGAAAGAAAATTTAAATTAATTGAGCAAAAACAGCTTCCAAATGAACCTCAATTTCTGATTTATTTGTTATATTAATACTATTGATACCAAAGTTATATGCAAAAGAGAATTCGCTTTCACTCAGAAGGAAATGAAACCAAGCATTCATCATTTCCACATAGGGCTGCTAAAAAAAAACTCCCTTGTGTTGCAGCAAAGCTGATGCCTGTACATAACTTGGAGGTTCATCGAGAATATCTTGGCAAGCCCAGGGAGTAAACTCATTGCGATAAATGGGCTTTTGTTCCTTTTAAGAGCTTTAAGCACAATCTGCAACGAAGAGATAGATCATACGAAAATAGACTGAATGAGACGAAATTGTCAAGTGAGCTTATTGCTCATCCTGCATCAACAAGTCAAATCACTTTGAAGCGCTATATGAATCGAAAACAAAGAAAGAGCAGTAAGGAACGGCAATATTATAGTCATCTAGTCAGTCCTCTCCAAGCTTGGAGAAAAATGCATTAATAAAAAGATGAGCATCGGGCGGCTGAGCAGAAAGCCTTTTTCCTGACAGAACATTAGCTATAGCATATGAACAGATTGAATAACTTCCTTAAAACTGGAAAAAACGTTGATAATTTGAAGTCATCTAATCTGAGCAAAACTCTTAAACTTCATACATAAAAGCAAAATTCTATGGATTAACCTCATGTGGCTGATGTTCCTCTTAGAAAAACAAGCCAATTCAAACTCAAAGGACAATACAGGAAAATGCAACATGCTTTTGGTCGTTGGGCCGAGGTTGAGGTCTGATTTTCTTTCTTTAATTTGTATTCATGACATATTTAAGTAGCACGAACTATCAGGTAAAAAGATAATTGTTTATGGCTTGTTTCTGGAGTAGCTATATTACAAAGGGGTCTTTGTTTTATTTTTTGTATTTCTTGGTGATCTGATTGATGAGTTAAATATGTTCGTCCTTATGTTCTTCCACTACTTTTTTATCTATTTTTTTCTTCAGGCTTTATAGTTCCACTTGAGATGGAAGTTTTTTGATGGCTTCCTCCTGAATAAAACTGTTGATAATGCTGACAATTCTGACTCCTTTTTATTTTTATTCAGAACTAGCAAGGATGCAATAGTCAGTCGTCTAGAGCTCGTATCGTGAGGGTCTTGCATCTCTTCTTCTTGTTTTTTTCAAGTCTCTGAACAGATCTTTGAGCTATTTGCTATTTTGCAGTTTAGGTGATGTGTTCTTCAGGTAGTCTTTTCGATTTTATTGCATTAATATTTCTGCTTTTTCAGGATTCAAAAACACGTAGGTGAAATCATATGACTCAATGATATTGCTTTCCTATACGTATTTTCGTTTTTTGAGTAGACCATAGACAGTCGGAAAAGGAACATGCAGATAAGTTTCATCATTTCCTGGAATGATGTTCACGACAGGATAAGGATAGTTAAGAGGCTTGAATAGGACATGAGTAAAAAGATAAATTGCATGTGTCAGAATATGAGAATTGTCGCAAATAAATACAACCCTGTCCTCAAGCATGATGAGAGTTAGAAGGTCAATGAATGATTAAAATGTGAACATGCTTAGGATAGAAAAAACCCATTCACGAACAAAAAATGTTTTGGCCTCTTCCCAGTCAGTAAAAAGAGTTATTTTCTTTTGGTCAATGAGTTTGTGCTCGTACTCTTTGTTGAAGTTGACCTTTTTGTACTCTAGTTATCTGAGGCATCCTTCAAATAGTTCAGTCATTCTTGCGATTTGGAACTCACTATCACTTTGCTTGATTGTCAGCTTGATATTTTCATTGTTGTGTCTATAAACTGTGAGCCTTTCCATCTTTACGATGTTGATGAAATTCCTGATGATATCTTCAAAAAAAGTAAAGAAGGGATAATAGCTCATGATACAAAAGACTCGTTGAGTAATCCCCACCTCAACTTAAGCAATGCTGTCCATCATGTCTTCAATAGATTTGTTTGAAAATTTGTTGTGGCTACCCTCATGACCTTAGCTCTTGATTTTCTATTCAGTACTTGGAAAGGATCCTTCTGACTGGATGTTTCCTAATGAAATGTTAATCTTGTCCATTCTATTTTCAACTGAGGTGTAGTCGTGAATGCCAATACAGATACAAAATAACCTATGATCTGGATTGACATGGTTGAGTAAATCATTGCTATGGAAATGCTCATCAAAGTTTGAATCTGGACACTCAAAATTCAGGATGAAACCTTTGAGGTTGGTGTAACAGTAAGACATGAGTTCGATTGTCTTTTCCTTAGCTTTCAAACCACTACATTTCTTGACGTTCATGCCTGAAGGAAACACCAACTTAGAAGCTTGTAGCTCAGTTTAATTGACTCCTCGCTTTGAGTACAGAATTTATCCTTCAAATTCCTTCATTGATTTAGCTTCTAAGACGTACTATCGAATTGAAGATTCCTTCAATCCAAAAATGGCAAAGTTCTCAAACATTCCGACATGCCTCTTTCTAGCTGGCTCGGATTCCTCAATTTTAGACATGATGCTTGGCTCAGTAAATTACTGTCGCAATGTCGAGAAGCGTGAGCTGTCTATTTTTTCAGAAAACCCTTTAAGCTAGCTGATGAGTTCATTATCATCCTTTGCGATATCCTTTTTGCTGGACAAATTAGCTGAGCAGTGTGCACAGTATCTAATTTTTGACTTGGGGTGTTGGTTCTGTAACATTTTGACTTTGATTTTTTCTAGCTCGAGCTGTTTTTCGAGCTAGATACGCCTATCTCTTTCTTGATAGTATAGTTATTTGAAGTTGATGATGGAGTCTATTTTATTCAGAGGAACTTCTTTTTCCGGAGAACTTGACATAAATAATATATGATCAGAGGTAGATCAAAAAAGCAAAATAGATTTCCTTACACTGAGTTCTCGTGACAAGGATATGATTTTTAGGAAGCAGATCATTTTGAATGAATTATAATTTGTAAAATGGGCCCAGCAAACAGTCAACAAAAAGAGGAGACCAAAATATCTGAATAACAAATTCTCAAAGAAGCAGAAGCATTCATTCACAGTAACACTTTTTCTCACTCAGGCAACGACATTTGCAAGAAAGAAGATGACTGCTACAATTGGATACGACTTGTTCTTGCCAAAATTAGTCTCTATGGGCACAAGGTCCTTCTTGAGCAGCTCAAACAAGCAAAAGATAGAAAAATAAAGATGCGATATCTCTAACTATGGAGAGGTATCACTTTTGAAAATCTCGACCTCGTACGTCATTATCAATTTAGTTGTTCCAGAATCTGATCAAGAGTAAGATGACTAAAGTAGAAGAAGCTACCAAGTTGACTCGGATTAAAACCCATGATAAGTATGCTCAAAGTGAAGCTCTTCAACTTCAAAGACTTTATGAAAGAGGATAGGATCTTATCAAAAAGCAAAAAGGTAAACTTTCATATCATATAGTTGCTGTCCTGATTTTTGTTGGAGCTTCATCAACCAAAAGTGAGACTTTGTGGGACAAATAATTTCATAAGCCTTCTAACCAGCAGAAATGCCTGTTTGAAATAGTGATGCAAAGACTTTAGTAGATCGGGTAAATGTTCGATTTTCCAACAACCTATATCTTCTATGACAAGTTTAATTCTGACAAGGTCAATAGATTCATCAAGAATTACAAATATGGAGACAAACTGCATTGTTGTATGCAAAACAATCATCCTATTCTCAACCTCAATGGCTCCGTTTGCCTCAAAAGCAAAGACACAGGAGATCTCATACAAATGCCAAATGGTGCTGGAGATTTTTATCACGCTTCAATAAAAGGCATGAGTATTCTTGAAAAATTAAAGCAGGATAAGATATAGTATGTGAGTTGTGTCAACTGTGAAAACATGCTTGAAATGGTTATTGACCCTTATCTTGTTGGTCTCTTTGACGTGAACAAAGAGGACTATGACCTCATGTACAAATGTACCTACCCTTAAAATCAAAACGAACGGATCTTCAAGAGAATCATTCTCGAAAAAGGGGTGCCAAAAGCTGACACAATTCCTAATCTCACTAATTATGCCAGTTCTTACAATAAGCATTCAAGTGAAAACATGCAAACTATCCGTTAGAGTCCTGTTTGGATGGGGCATGTGATTTTTAGTGTTGACAGAGTCAGCAACGTCCTTAAATCTGCTGAAAGCATGAGCTATTTTCCTCAAGCAGTAAACTACAAAGTGAAGCAAGTCAGTTATTGGAATCCCCTGGACCAAAAGATTCGATAAAATGAGGTGTGCTATGTTTTTGACAAAGATCTGTCTGACCTATTACTCAACAACCTTTTCAAAAGCAAAGGAATCATGGTGGAAAGATAAGAGTAATATGCTCCTGTTGTCACAGAAAATGGAGATTATAGCTGGCAATAGGCATACAGGCACTATGAAGCTAAGAAAAAGAAGCAAAAGGGACCATTCTGGGAGAGTCTTAAGCCTCACATGATGGAGTCAATGATAAGAAATGATGAGTTCCACCACAATAGGCCCAATTGATATATATATCACATTTTGTCCAGTTTTCGATCGAATCCTCCTCTTCTATTCATGTACTGTCTGTATTCTCTTCGCACTTTGCTATTCTTGAAAATTGCCTCGCATGATGTGCGACTATGATCTTTGTTCTTTGTGGAGCCAAATGACCCAAAGCCTAACATTTTTTGCATGGCCTATTCAGAAGCATAGTCATCTTCAGATTACTTTTGGCGTTAAGGTGACTCTTTTAATTCATTATCTTTTGGCGATAATTGCCCGTTTTATCTTTTGGTGGGCTCATCTCTTGATCTTGACCGACTACGAGGGCTATTGTGAGCTTATTATTATGAAGAGTTGTCTTGAATGGTGTCTAGTTTAGCTAATCGCGCCTGTCTTTTCTTTTGCTGTTATGTTAGTTGGCTCATCTTATAAATTATCAAACAATCAATCGATATGCTGACTCAAAATTATACTCAATCAAAATAGTTGATGAGACCTCTTGTCTTCATCATACTTCCCTAGCTCTTTCTAGCACTGTATCTTTTCGATATAATTTTATAGCCTTTTCTTGTTAATATGCCTATTATGTAAAAAGGAGACAATATCCTTGACCCTGTTACTTTTGGCTTATGTGTTGAGGGATCTTTATTGAAGAACTTCCACTGGCTCATCTTGAGAAAGTAAAAAATCTTGCTAATCAATAGATGGACTTGAAAGCAGGTTAGTTTCATTCAATCGGGCTGTATTCTATATATCAGCCACAGCAAATAATTGCTCGATATCTTCTGTTTTTAATTTTTCAGTCATTAGGACAGGAATATCGATCTATACTTGTTCGTCTTTCTCGGTCTACAAATGTTCCTGAAGTGCCTATAATTTTGCTGTTTAAAGCAGACTATCTTCCAAATTGCATGACAATTCGTCTCTGTACTATTATCTGGCAGTTTGCAGCAGCAAAGCCAGTTCTTATTTGAGTGCATTTCTTTAATCTCTGAGCCGATATATTTTGTCCATCAGAAGAACAATGATATTCTTGAATTATGCCTTGGCTCCGCAAACACACCCAAATTCATCAACAAGCTGTCTAATGTTACTTTTCTTGTCACCGATTAATTTTAGAACCTTCGTTTGAGGCTGATGTTTTTAACAAGGGCCCATTGTTGGAAAAGGATCAATTTGACTCACTACAATGTTCTTGGAAAACCTGTTATGAGGCTTGCAATTGATAGAGCTCGATATTGAAGTTTGATTTTGATATATCGAGTTGGAAAGTGATGCTGTCTGTCGATAGTTGAGGGACATATTTTTTTGTATTCTGAATAGAAATAATATCTTATTCCATATGATATAATTTTTATTACTAGCTTAAGCCTTGATTCGACAATAAACAAAGTTTTTAATCATTTATTTGAATTATGCGGAGGAGTAGTAGAAGGATTTTTTTGCTGAATTGGATTTGCTCTTGGTTTAAATGCGAGGGTCTTGATTCCTGATTCGACATTAAATGGATATTTACCAACTTCCAGCAGACCTGGTTTAGTCGGAGTACGGTTCTTCATTGGAAGCACAAATTTTGGAAATTCCTTTGGCCTTGTAATATTTTCTCCCATAAGCCCTTCGTTCTGCATTTTAAAATTTTAGTTCACAGAAGTATTTATACTTGCCCCTTTCTGATCTAACTTTTGATAATTTTTGAGTGACTTTTGACTGCTCTGTTATTCGCCTTCCGAGGCTTTTTTATGCAACTTTATATGATGTTCAGGATTAGAAAATTACTGTTTCACAAAGAATGGCTTTTCTTCAATGTTGGCATCACTGTTACTATTTTTAGGACTTAGTTTTGGAAAGTTTCCTGGAAATTTATTTCCTTCAGTTTTTCCTTTCTGCTTCAGGCTTTCAATATAATTTTTTGGAGGAGTTGTAGTGTTGTTCTCAGGAGTGATACTTTTTCCATCTTGATTCTTCTTTCTCTGTTGAAGGAAGGAAGGTGAACGTCGTATTTATTGTGTTTAAGTGGGTTTTACCCTATTTAGAGGAGATACCCTTGGTTTATGTTGCGACTTACGTTGAAGCTCGAATTTTTATTGAATACTGCTGGTATGTAAGGGGCTTTTCGAACGACTTTTGATTGTCTTGAAGAAATTATTGCGAGTAGCTTCAGGCATAGTCTTATTAATCATTTCTCCTGCTTATTAGCTGGCATCTCTCTTTTTTGTATTTTCAATCTATCCATACAGCAACTTTTTATAATCTTTAACTTCAAGCAATCTGGATTCGTAAAGGATCTTAATAGGTTGAAGTGAGTTCTTTTCCTCAACTCTCCCTCTAAATTTTGCAATGAAAGGATGGCTCAAAATTTTTTCTGCTGAGGGTCTTTTCAAAGGATTTATTTGCAACATTTTCTGGAGAATATCGATCAGATGCTAATCATCTGTTTTCAATAACTACTCAAGAGTTTTCTTCTTTTTTATTTTTATAGAAGTAGCCAGTTTTATGGTAGGTTCGTTCTGAAGAAATTAAAGGTCGGTCTCTGATGGAACTCCTGTTAGCTCAAATATTTTTTACAGTTGCATGAGAGTTGATGTCCCTTGAAACAAGGGACGCTGCAGCATCATTTATGCTAAAACGCAGCCCAAACTCCATATATCCACAGCTTTGCCATATGATTTTGACCCCAGCAAAATTTAGGGTGCTCGATACCATCTAGTGGCAATATTTTCTGTCATAACAACCTTTTCATTGGGAGATTCAGTATGAAGAGATCTAACCAATCCGAAATCACATATTTTCGTATCGCATACCTAGTTGACTAATATGTTAGAAGGCTTAATATCTCGATGAACAAGCTAAGCAGAATGCAAATATGAGATGGCATTCGCTAGTTGGTAGAAAATGAATTGCTTGTGGATGGGCTTAAGGAGAGAGTTAGTGAGGGCCAGGCAAAGATCAGCCTCCATGAACTCCATCTCAACATAAAGCTCTTGAGAATGTGAAGATGGATGAATGCTGATGACTTTGACAATGTTGGGATGATTGAGTCTTTCCAAATACTTTATCTATCTATATGTCTTTCGGGCTGTAGATGACTTAAAAAAAGCGTCTCCGACCTTCTTCAGGGCCACTATGCGTCCTTACTTTTTGTTTTTGGCTTTCCAGATCTGTCCTTGACCTAGCTTCTTGATTATCTCAAAATTCTGTAACAGTTTGGAATCGATAGTATCGTACGAGTCTTTCTTCTTCATGGTTATTATTTTTATTGAGGCAATATTATTAACATAGCATATTCAAAGAATCCTTATTATTCAATCTAAGTCGTTATCAAGCTAAATTTAGTTGCCGTCATTTTCATAGGTTTCGTCCTCCTCATCAACTTCTCCCATATCCACATTCTTTGAGTTTTAAAATAATTTCTCAAGCTCCAAACCATCTCGGGCTTCATCAAAGATCAGCTAATACTGCAATCTTTCAAGCGGGTTATCAGGACATAAGTATTTTTGAGAGTTAGGATAATGAGCAGGAGGTGGAAAGATCGGGTCCAATGCCAGTTTAAATGTTTGCTAAAGCATCGTTGGGATGATTCTCTGAAGAAGTTTACTGCTCAGTTCAAGGCATGGGTTAGTGTTGACTTATATAAGCCAGACATTGTATTGAGCATCTATCATGAAATCAAGTCCAAATATTTCAAAGTTATGCTGAGTGTTGGTTGGATCCAAATGGAGGTATGTTGCCTTGACAGAATCCAAAGCTATTTGCTTCATCTGAGGATATATTTGCTAACTAAAATTAAGCTTTCCCTCCCCTAAAGTCGAATCTATATAGCGTTGAAATTCATTGTAGCTTACTTTGTTTCCTTCTTAGTATTTTCCATAGCCTTAGCTATATTTCTGAATAGCATCATTGGTGAGGTGAATCATTTCATCTCCAACTTCTTCGATATTGTATTCATATGAACTTGTTCGGATGTACCCTTCACCAAACCAATAGGCTCTCATCAATCCATGAAGTCTACTGATCATCATAAAGTGTCTTATGTCAAATTTTCTGCCTTTGTAGAGCAACGGTCGTTCGATATATTTCTGAACAATATAAGTCTTTTGCTGCCCATTGAAGTGTTTCTCTTTTTTGCGAAGTATGTTGTTCAATTCATAAATTTCATCTATAACTGTGATACCCTGACCTCTATTACTTAACTCTCCTGGCTTTACAATCCATACGTTCTTAACCGGATTTTTCTTGGATTTTTAACGAACTATTTTCTTGTATTATCTTATAAACTGCTAGTAATTGGGATCAGTTGTTCCTTGCTTTATGTGAAAAGTCAGTGGAATCACTGAAAATACGTCTTTTTTCAATAGACTATAATACTGTTTGAGGTTGTAGAATAGAGCTTTTTTGTTACCTATAAAGTAGTTGAACTAAAAGTGGTTGTGGACCTTTTCATTTGCAGGGGCTTCTCTCTATTTGAAAAAATTATCTTCGAAATATTTTATCCTATTTGAAAAATTCAGAAGTTTTTCAGGTTTTCCAGCTTTTTCAAGAAATGAGTCGTAATATTGTTTATCAGTAATTGTGAATATTTTGCGATCGTTAGGAGGCAAAGGAGCCTTATAACTTCCTGCCTTTAGTGGTTGCTTCACATCGGCTGCAATCTTTTTCTTCTTTTTCTTTGGAGAAGGCAGTTCAAAGTCTTTATCTTGTTTGTGATGTTTGCACAGAGGTTATGCTTTTTGTTGCATCTGATAAAAGTAGTTGACTTTCAATTGTGTCCACACAAAATTGGCCTTTTTTGGATCCTCTTATGCCATCCACCAGTAACGGCGTTTGAGTAAGCTTTTGACCAGGAGATAATTATTTCCTTTTCCAAGGTAAAATCGATACTTGTGGTCAGGTTTGATAGAGTTGAAATCTTTCAGAAGGATAGGGTCGAATATCCTATGCGCGAGATTGATCATGAAGATAAATTAACGATAGTATCGTATTTTGAGATCGTATACTGAAAGGTCTCCATCATATCTTATTTCTGATATTGCCTGCTTTTTTGGCTTGTGTTTTATTTACACTTCTTTCGAAATTGTTTACTAAGGTTCAAGCCTTGTTTTTGGTTAGATCTAGGAAGAGGGTCGGCTTTTGGGTGTAAGCTCAAATATTTAAGTGTCCTATTTGTTATCGAACATAGTTGCATCGATGACATCACGATTGATGACGGCATTGGATTCTCTATGATATTGATTTTTGATCGATATAGAAGAGCAGAGAATGTTCTTTTCTAAATACTCTTAAATTGCCTCTCGAGGAGGACTGCTATTAGCTTTTTCCAACTTAAGTCTATGTTTGAAAGCAGGATTTTGTTGCTTTTTTAGGACATCCCGATGAACTTGAGATCCTTTGAAAGATGGAAGCAACCCATAAAGTTATTCTCTAATTTTAAATTTGTTTTCAAGCTCTCGTATTTTGTCAACTCTGGTCGGTTACTATACATCTTTCGAACAACTTATGGATAGTTCTTTTTAAGATTCGGTTGATTATTTTCTTTGTACTGTTTTTTGTCTCTCCCTTCTCTCTATGATCTTGACTCGATCTCTCAAATCTTTTTGAGTAGCATGCACTGATGGTTCTTCTGCTGAGATAGTTGTTAGCTGTTTCTTTTAGATGATTGGAAATTTCAAATTTACCTAAGGTTGCTCCTGAATCGACTGATATCTGTCAAACTTTATGCCCTTGAACTCATGTTTTTTGCGATCAGGGGATCTACTATTGTTCAGGTGAAAAAGAAGTTCTTTTGCGGCTTCATGCTTGGCATGCTTAGTTTTATTTCCTAATAGCAGTTGAGCTGCAATTTAGTTATTTTTCTTCTCAAAGGTGTCATAAATAGAACTGTGGCTAGCGCTATATAAGCCATTTCCCTTCTCATAAGAATATACCTCGCTTACATGATTTAGCTATTTTGGTCCACACTGAAATTTCGACAGGGAATCATAAATGACTCTACTTGTTATAGGCTTTTCTTTGGCTATATCTTATCTGTCGTAGCTGTTGCGTTTGAATGAAAAATTACCACTTCCATTGCCTTGATACTAGGGTTGAAGATGAGGGGACTTGGGGCTAGAGTATCCATTGAATTAATCTTGGCTGAATAGATGATAAGATACATTGACAGATGATTTTTCTTAATGAAATTAAGATAATTTTGATTACCATGGAGTTGCACCTGAATTCGCCTTTTGGGTTCACTCATGTGACCTATTATATTTATTAATCACAGCATTCAAATTATATTTATGTCAATATCTTCATACCCTAACTTTGATCACAAGGAAAACCTCCGTAAGGAGCATCAAAAACTATTGGAAAAGGAAGAAATCTAACGGAAGCAGATTCTCACTCAAATTAAGTCAAAATAAGATACTATTTCGGCTTTTAAGAAGACCATTGGTCAAAAGGAATCTCTTAGACAGGAGTCTGAAGTTAATATCCGCGAGATACAAAACAAAAGAAGTACCTATCAGAAGTATCTCTAACAGTTTGAATCCTAAAAAAGGCAAAAAGAACAACTTTTTTCCATCCTCACACAGAAAAATAAATCAATATCCGAATAAATCAAACTAGTTTAGGAGTAGTTAAGGTCTCTCAACAGCAAATACGAGCCTAATAAATCTTACGAAGTAAGTAAAACAACGGATTCTGACCTCAAAAAAATCGATGACTACGACAAAAGGTCTCTTGAGTTGTACAAAAGTCTGAAAGATGTTAAGGCATCAATTGAAGTAGCTGCAACTGAAGTATAAAAAGTGGTTAAACAAAAGAGTAACAGTTTAAAGGCAGTCAATTCGTTAGTTCAAGAAGAAGAAAATTAAGTCCAAAAAATAAAAAACCTCAACGAACTGCTAAATTCTTCAAAAAAGACCATAGCAAAGTTGGAGGACGAGGTCAATAATTTGAATAAAAGCTTGGTAGACTTTGACAAAGCTACCAAATAAGCTGTGATTAGAAGATAGGATGCAATAAGCTATTTACCTTACAGCGAAGAAGAATCTATTTATATTTCACCAGAAGGACTACAGGAGTTGATGAAAAACTTTGATCCTAGAATTCCCGAAAAGGGAATATACTGGAGTACTGACTACAAGACAGAACTTCCAATTTTCCTCAAGAACAATACAAGGCCTTCTATGCAGCCTTAAACACTAATTGATATGTGGAAGACAGTTCTTGACATTTATGGCAATAATCCTGCTCTAAGTTTTGAAGTTTCATAAAATGTCTGGAAAACTTTGACATTCAAAGAATACTATGTTGAAAGTTGTCGATTTGGAAAGGCCTGTATCGCTGTGGGGTTAACAGAGTACACTCCAATAATGTTGATGGGATTCAACTCGCCAGAATGGGTGTTTACCTTCTATGGTTCAATATTCGCCAGGTATATTCCAGTAGGAATGTATACTACAAACGGCCCAGAGACCTGCGAGTACATAGCAAATCATTGCGAAGGAGAACTGGTTGTCCTTGAGGATAAAATTCAACTGTAAAAATATTATGGAATCATTGATAAATGCCCAAAAATCAAATATTTTATCATCTACAAGTAAAATGTTCCAGCAAATTTACCAAACACGATGAAGGGAAAAGTGCTGACTTGGTCCTAATTTCTTGCTTGTGGTGACAAGTAAGTATCGATTTAGATAGATTTGTTGCTAGTAATGAAAATTAAACAGTAGAGGGAAGACAAATGAAACAAAAGCCAGGAAATTGTGCTACTTTCGTTTATACCTCAGGGACTACAGGCACACCTAAAGCAGTTATGGTGAGTCATGACGGGTATTTATATCTGGTCAAATCTACCATATAAAAAATTTCTCAATATAATACCACCTTAAATGGAACAGGAAGACTGTTAAGTTATCTTCCTTTGAGTCATGCCGCTGGACAGATACTGGATATTATCTTAGGTGTCAAGGCTGGGGCCAATCTATTTTTTGCCCATCCTTCAGCCCTTCAAGGAACCTTGCCCAAGTATCTTCTGGCCTGTAAACCGTAATAATTTTTTTATCCAGGACAGCATTTTTAGGAGTGCCGCGAGTCTGGGAAAAGCTTGAATAAAGACTATCAGAAGTTATTGCAACCACGACCGGTGTCAAGAAAAAGCTTTTAGATTGGGCGATGAGTATTGGAGCTGAAGGAACGTTTGCTTAAATACATGGAAAGCCGACTCCAAGAGGTTGGTTCTTCGCTAAGAAACTCTTTAATAAAATCAAGATGCGTTTAGGGCTTGAGTAGTGTCAGTCGATGGTGACTGGAGCAGCTCCTATGAGAGCTTCAACAAGAAACTTTTTTTTACAAATAAACATCAGCTTTCTCAACGGCTATGGAATGAGCTAAACAAGTGGACCATCCACTTTGACAGACCCCAAGTTGTGGACAACTTTCAGTGAGGACTATCTGAACTAAACTGGAAATGGTCTTGAAGGTTGTGAAATTTTTATTGAGGGACAAGACAAGGATGGAAAGGGATAGATTTGTATGAGAGGTAGAAACAGATTCATGGGGTACTACAAAAATGAAGAGGAAACGAGGAAGACTGTTGACAGAAAAGGTTTTGTGCACTCTGGAGACGAAGGAAGGGTTGATAAAAATGGAACTGTGTATATAACTGGCAGAATAAAAGAACTTATCGTGACGGCTGGAGGTGAGAACATTCCTCCTGTTTTTATCGAAAATGAAATCATCAAGGAGTGCCCAATCGTTTCACAGGTAGTTGTCATCGGTGATTATCAAAAATATCTGACCTGCTTGATTACACTGAAGGTCAAAAGTCCAACATAACTGGCAGAGGAAGTCATTGAAATTATTTCTAAGGCTGGGTCAACAGCCAAATCTCCTCAGGGGGCGATGAAGTGCGAAAAAGTGAATGCAATTGTGAAAAAAGGAATTTAACAAGCCAACAAGAAAGCAATATCAAATGCCCAGAGAGTACAAAAGCATCGAATTTTACCTGCCGAACTGACCATTTAATCAGGAGCCCTTACACCAACGATGAAATTAAGAAGAAAAATAATTCATGAGATGTACAAAGCTTAAATCGATTCGATGTATGTGGACTCCAAGCTTTGATAAAGTGACCATAAATCCCTTTCTGTCCGATTATTAAACTCCGTATTTATCATATTCTAATCATAAGAAGCAATTCATGAGTATCAGTTTGGTTCATCAGCTTATATATTAATGGATAGACTGTTATATTATTTTCGATAGTTATACAACAGAAAAGGATGTCGAAATGGGATGATGAATTTGATCTAGATGACTTTGATGTTAAGCCAGCTGGCAAAAAGAATAACAAGCCCAAGGTAAAAAAAGAGGAGGAGGACTTCTTTGATCTTGAAGACTAAACGACTTCTAAGCCAACTAAGCTTCCCACAATTAACAAAAAGGCATAAGTTGCAGCAAGTATGGAAGACAAAAAACCAAAAAAATCCAAAAATATATATGATGACTACGAGTAAATATATGAAGAGGTGGGAGATGCAGGTAATTCTAAAAAGAATCCGCAAAAGAAATAAATTGAAACAAGCAACTACTATGAATAGCTTGAAGACCTTACATAAAATAAGCCAAAGAATCAAAGTAATATTCCGAAGTTCAATGCAAATGCTTCAAATTCTTATTAGTAAGAAGAAGAGTTCTATGAAGAAATATAGGAAGTGAAACCTCCAGCGAGGTAGATCAAAAAAATATAGCCAAAATCCCCTCCCAAGATTGCAGCCTCTCCTCAGCCTCCAAAAGAAGAAGACGACTATGAAGAGAGTTTTGATGACTATGGTGAAGATTTTGAAGAGGAGGTTAAAGAGGTTCCTAAAAAAAAAACTAGCACTATCACGAATTTAAAGGCCAAAGACAAGAATGTGAGAGATAGTGAGTCAAAAGAAGAGCCAAAAAAATATGCAATTAATTCAAACCAAGTTTTCACAAACAACTATAGAAAAGACACAAGAACTCAGCCATCAGTTCCTAAGCCACCTCAAAAATAAAATAAACTATAAACGAAAAATGCTTCTAAAAAAACAATTGAGAAGGCTCCTTACGTTAGCCAGCAACCAAAGAATATTCAAAGAAGCAGTTCACGAAAGAGTCTCAAGTCAAATGACTCAAGAAGCCGGATGGGGAACAGTAGAGTGACAAAGAAGTATATGACTGAATTTACTTCCAATAAACACATGCTCCTTGTTGAGAAAACATTTCCAGAAAATGAGAGTAAACTATCATCATTGTCAATAGACAAACTGACAAGAATGAATGAGCATGTCAGGGAAATGATCAGGAAATTTAATGATGAATTAAACGAACTCATCAACAAGAACATGATCCTATTGAAGGATAGGCCATTGTAAAAGGAAAATAAGACGGATGACAAGATTCGGGTTCTAAGGGAACAACTAAAAAGTGGTGCAACTGCTCTATAGGTAGTTGAAAATGAATATGAAAGATTAAAGGGTAGGTAAGGAGAATTAAAGGAAGAGGAGTATCTTTTGATCATGGAAAAGAGAATTGAAGAGGCCAAGTAGCAAATCAAGTAAACTTCTAAATTGATCCACAAATATCAGGTCGAAGTCAACTCTGATGGCAAAAAGCTATCAAAGCAAGAAATTCAAAAGAGGTTGGCACAGGATATGCATCAAATCAAGACCATGCTTATCCAGGTCAAAAAAGAAGAGTAAAGACAAGAGACAAGACTTGACAAATTGGACAAGATGTTGGAGGAGCTTGAAGGTAAAAACAATGACAAAGATTACTAGCTAAGTGAACAAGTGGATGCAGCAAAGGAGAAAGGAATCACCTTGAATGTAAAGTAGGCTATTCTTAAGAAATACTAATAAATGAAGATGAAGGTGTCAGCGACCGAAAATCATTGTAAAAGTTTAGAAGGTTTGCACAAAAATAAGAGTGAAATTCTTAATCATTAAAATTAACAAATCAAAATCGCCATCAGAAATTTAGAAAGTCAGATTAAAAATATGCATCACACAATCGAACATTCCCAAGATGAATCCATCAAAGTCATTAAAAAATCACAATAAAATCCTAAACTAAACTCTCAAATCGGGTAAAATTTGTAAAAAATATTGAAGTACCTTGAAGAAAACCAAAATAATGCCTACTTTGATGTCAGATCAGAAGGCAATAAGAGCCAGGCAAGTTAAAGGCCTCTTAAAAAATCAATGTACTAAAATATGAACAATAAACAAAATAGAAAGAGTTCTTCAAAAAATGAGTCAAAACCTCACAGGACAGA
>Ga0100402_1003404_pt1 | contig 17311 bp, 20 predicted proteins | sample CryGeyme20150102_FD_80419 | JGI IMG/M metagenome (GOLD analysis project Ga0100402, IMG submission 80419) | Groundwater microbial communities from Crystal Geyser aquifers in Utah, USA - Crystal Geyser metaG 2015-0102 | ecosystem: Environmental > Aquatic > Deep subsurface > Groundwater | place...
ATCTACTGACTACTTTTCTTTGAAGAGCTCCTGTAACTTTTTGACCTTTTCTTCTGCTTCGATCTCATAGACCTCAAGAGAGAGTTCGAGATCCTCGATACTGATTTCTTGTCCTTCTTCTTCTGCCATTGCTAATTTAAAGATATGATTGTAAAATTATAGAGTTTTAGTTATAGGCACTAATTAACTGGATGACCATAACTCCCTTGGGTGAGGATAAATATAATAGTGAAATATTAATCTATTAGAAGGCGGCTTCCACATCACACCAACATTCTCAATGACTCGTTGAGACTGTTCTCTACTGAGCCGAGCCAGTAGTCGTTTCCTTCTTTCTTCAACCATTCGATACCGATCTCGCCTTTCTCGGATCTGTGCAACTGGCCGACAAGCTCAAGTTCAGACTCTTCTTCATTGTCGATGTCGAAGGTCAATTTAATAGAGACTTGCTTCTTGGCTTCATCATATTCGATTTTGTATTCGGTAGCCACAATATCTCCAACAAAACCCTCCATGAATGTATTCTTTTCCTTGAACTGCTCAATAATGTAATCCTTGATCCAAGCGACAACAAATGCAGGGGTTTGTTTCAAGTATACGACCTTCTTCTTGGAGTATTCCTCGAGATCCTCAGCTCGAACTTTTTCTAAGGCTTTGTATTGACGGGCGAAGACAACCTCAGCAGGAATGTTGATATCTTCCTCACCTCTGTATGAATCCTCACAACATCCTTCTTCTTACATGGCTAAATAACGCATTTCTTACCTTTCTTCATGTAGAGGTCCTTCTTAATCTGAGCCATCTTCTGTTTGTTCTCGTCCTTTTGGAACAGCTTCTCAGCTTTGACTCTCATGTAGTCAACCAATTCGTTGCCCATCAGATCGTCACCTCTCATCCAATCGTCATTATCTAGAGTCTCGAAGTTGGGTCTGCGATCAGGCTCAGCACTGAAGAAGCAGTTGATTAATCTTTTGAATGAGTCAGGGTAGAAGCCAGGCTTTTTGTTCTTTTCATGAAGTTGCCAGAATTTCTGGAAGTTCTTGTCTCTGATGAGTTTGTAAATTCTATCATGAGGCTTGGTGCTGAGGAAAGGTGGGGTTCCGTTGAACATGATGAAGATAATAACACCAGCTGCGAAGATGTCAGCTTGAATACCGGTGTAGTTTCCTTGCTCCATTTCAGGAGGTTTGTATCCTTCGGTTCCGACTCGAGATTTGAGCTTATAGTCACCTTGGTCTCCTTTGGCATCTCTAGACAGTCCAAAGTCAGATACTTTGAGTCTAAACTCACTATCAAAGAGGATGTTTTCTGGTTTCAAATCCCGATGAGATACACCAACTTCCGCCAAATACTTAATGGCAGCAATGAGTTGTTTGGCATATGCACGGGTGACTTCTTCTTTGAAGCTTCCTTGCTTGGAAAGGAAATCAAAGAGCTCACCACCTTCTGCGAGTTCCAGAACAATAAGTGGTCGCTTTTATTCAGGGCGGTTTCCGATCTTGACGGTGGCCTGAGGTCTAGAGTCGACGATGTTGATGAGGTGGGGGAAGTTTAGTTTCTTGAGGAAGTCGACTTCGACCTTGAAGGCTTCTTCTTTGCTGGTTCCAGGCAGGTAGACTTTGAGTGCATAGAGGGAGCTTTGTTTGGATCCCAGGTAGACACTAAATAAGTCATTTTTTACTTGGCTTGTCCTCCCTAGCCAAGGAGGAGATGGATTTTATACTAATCTGCGAATTGCTCGATCTCCATATATAAATAATTATCTAATTCTTTCATCAACATGAATTTAGAGTATAGTGGACAATAGAGTCACTATTCATTTTTAATCAGAATTCATAAAATCAAATACAAACATCATGAGACCAAGAAATACACTATACCACCAGCTGCAAATAGGATCACTAGAATGATTACCACTAATAATATGGTTTTACGTTTTGATTTCTTTTGATAGGTTGCAGCTTGGTCTAGTTATTCGTTGGCTTGAGTCATATTGCGGTTTGTGTTCATTAGCTCGTCAGAAATTAGGTCTAAATTTTGACCCTGCTCATTCACCATCACGGCTTGCTCCTCAATAATGCCTTTGATGCGTTCGGTGGCTTGCTCAACCTCGTTCATCATGGCATTTTTTTCAAGCATCATTTTACGCTCTCCTTCGTAATCTATCTGCACCTCGTGTTGTAGTTCTTCTAGGGGATCTGTCATGACCGAATCTTTCTTGGGATGTTTATGGTTACTATTTCCATTCATCCCATTCAAGTGGTCGTAATCGATGGCTCCACCTTAGACAAATTGCTCATTATCTTCACCCTAATTGCCCTGGGACCTTCTCTCAAAGGAGCTGAATGATATTATATATACGCTCTGATGACATCCTTCAGGATAATTTTGTTCCTTTCGATTTGTTTCTGAGCATCGGCTTTGAGGTTTTTGATTTTTGTCTTGGACTCAGGATCCCGATACTTGTTTTCCATTTGATTAAGCAGTTTCTTCATGTCAACTATTTCTTTCTTAGTAAGCTAGCCCGTACCTCGATGACATGGGTTTGGCCAACAATTTCTGACCTGAGGTCTTCTTAATCGTCCTAGCCGCCGAGATGTTTCTGGAAGGCATCGTTTTTTTGTCTTATCTTGGCCACTCGTATCAACCCTTCTTCATACATCTTTTCGAAGCCTGCCTTTTTGGCTAGCAATCCTTTTCTTAAGTCCTACTACATTTTATTAAAAATCTAACAAAAGATATTATTCTACATCGCATATGATCTCCTCTCTTGATCACTGCTGACTCCAAAATGCAGCCAATTTTTCTCCTTCAAGAAGACCTTTAGATGATAAAAAAGACTTGTGAAATAAAGTATCAAGTTCAAACAAACATGCTCCAGTCCATGGCTGTCTCTCTTCGGCAACATCTGAACTCATTGTCGTACTAAATATCTGGGACTAAACCTGCCCAAATTCCATTTTCCAACTACAGTTCTTGAGAACTTTGGATCTTGGTCCATGCTAGTTGCTCAGCTTTGAGAATTTATAGCTCATCAGAGGCCTCCTCAACTTATCCTCGCTCTGATTTGGCCTCAGGTCTCTCTGGAATTTACTATGCCTATCTGATGATCATTTGATTCACTATTTCGGGATTCATTGTCATCTTTCTGACCTTTTTAGTTTTCCCGGGCCACTTTTCCTTGTCATGAACAGATATTGAACTTTTTCTAGAGCGACTGCCTTTTTGACTGCGAGCGTTGTGAACTATTTAAAATGGACTTGCCTACACTTACACCTACATCAATAAAATTATAAACCGTCTCCGTATTCCCTCCCTTTTGTAGACTTGCTCTCCTTATAGATTCTGACCTTTGTCATTCCCTATAAAATGCCCATCTTGAAAAAACTCAAAAAATCATTGAAGACACAAAATCACCGTTATGTTGCAAATGAAATGCTCAGAGTTGATCGATCATGGAGTTGATGTCGGCGATATCTTTCATGGCTTGTTGGAAGTTGCTGGGCTGATAAGATCTCATTTGGTAGTTTTGTGCAAGGTTCGGTCTTTTCTGTTTCAGCTTCCGGAGCTCTTCAGCTGTAAAGAAACCTTAATGGGAGGTTTCCTTCTGAATCGAGCAGTGTTGATTGCAGAAATTTTTGATCCATTCGTTTTGTCCTTCCTACATAACTTTAAAAAACAAAAAGCTATATCATTAATTCACTCTTTTTTCCTGACGGATTTGGGTCTCACAATAGTTCGCAGGAGATCGTCTCCCGTCTTTCTAGGAACTGCCTGTGTCCTTAACAATTAACTCTTGATCTTGTCAGCTTTGAAACCCGTGCTTGCACCCCAATTGCTCCCAGTACTCGAATTGATTCCTCGATTCATTGATGAATCTTTGCCTCTAGATTTTTTGATGACTTCTCTAATATTGAAACTTTTCTCTCTTTGTTTGAGTTCTTTCCATTTATTTAGGTTTTTCTAATTTTCTTTCCTGAGCTCGTTCTAACTTGTTATAAAATGTGAACTTCCCTCTTTCTTCTCCTATTACTTTGCTTTTTCTTAATATGAGGCCTGTTTTGCCACAGTTTCCATGCTATCAGGAGGCAATTCAGTCAATATATGCTCACTGCCTTTGATGTCGTAATTCCCGCATATCTTTAGATAATGCTATCTGATGACCTTGATTCTTCTGTCGTTTTCCATGAACTCATGATAAGTCTTATCGATATCGTCGTAGAAGGATTATTTTTCCAACATTTTCTAGAATAGGAGTATAAATACATTTTTCCTACCTGGAGAGGAAGGACGATTGACTTTTGTTCCTGTCATTTTGTACTCAAGATCGTCATCGAAAAAACCTGACATTTTGATCTTCCTGTCTTCCTCATCATCATCGCCATAAAGAACACTGTTTTCGTTGAGGTCCTCTTGTATTTTATGTATTTTGTCGTAATATTTCGCACCAGCTTTTGTCATGGTTTTACCATTTAGAAAATCAAAGTTATGTATTTTTTGCAAACCGAGCTCAAAAGATTCACTCATCATCGGATTCTCCCGAAAGTCAAACTCAGTCAAATATTCAGCTTCTGACAAAGAGGTCAGAATTTGAAGCTCACTACAGATCATATTATGCGAAATGTTAATGGAGACCACCTCAGGAAAGACTGTTTCCACAATTGGCAGGATCTCCAATTCATTGTGGGAGACGTTGATTGACTCAAGATTAGGCATGATGTTGACTTGTAACTATTTTATTTTGTTATGGCTCAGATTGAGACTTTCTAGACTGGTGACATTTTGCAAAAACGCAGTATTTTCGATTCGATTATGCGACAAATCCAGAAAGACCATATTTTTGCTAGCATTGAACAACCCAACCGGTATGTTTCTGATCTTATTATGACTCAGTTTCAAGTTTTGCAGCTAAATAAAACATTTCGTACTTTCGAGAAAGCTGGCAAATTTTCAACCGATTCTATACGGTTATGGCTGACGTACAAATGTTTGAGATCTTTCAAATATTCGAGACCTGCTATTTTACTGACTTGATTATGATCGAGCACCAAGGTCTCTAATTTGATCAAATGCCCAATATTTTATATTTTCTACCTTGACCCATATGTACTTCGATATTATTGTGCCTCAAATTAAGCACCTGTAGTGCCTTGTTCCCTTCAACACCTCCCAACTTCTATAGTGAGTTGCTCTAGAGATGCAATTATCTGAGATCAGGATAGCAGTTGACATTTTCGATGCGGGTGATATTGTTGTATGATAGGTTGAGATATCGCAATTTATCGAACTACTTGACAGGCACAATGCAGGTGAGTGCCTTGTTGGTGAGGTCAATTTTATAGACTCGATTGGGCTATTATTCGTTGGCAGCTTAGAGGAATATTTTCTTATTCATTTTTTTGAAATTATTATTGATTTTGCTGTCAAGCCATCTATCTTACATAACGCCAAGCAAACATAATAGAAGTATGGACACTAAGAAATAGGATAGAAGGATGTATAATATGTTTAAACTATATATGATATACACTAAACGCCTCACTTACTTGCTTGTGCTTGTGATTTGCTGTGGAGCCTACCGGATGAGTACTGACAGGAGCAAAATTCCTTAAGATATGTTAGCAAATCTGAAGAACGGCATTGAGTATGAGAGCAATGACACCGTCAGTGTCATGCATATGTTTCCTTATAAAATATATCATCATCAAGCACTGCAAAGCAGCCACAGTCTTGCCAAAGGGTATCTGTTCCTCAAGACAGCCTATGATGATCTAGAAGATGTGCTTTCAGTGCCCAACAGGACTGAGTACAGCCAAGAATAGCAGTAAATTTTGTACAATTTGCTACCAGAAACCATCCTCATCCAACCGGATTAGCACTAAAGCATCGACCTGCAGTTGATGGATAACCAGCTGGATAACCATATTTTCATAATCAGCAGCAAAAACATAAGTGGAGGTGCTGAACAGACAAACATAAATTTGGATTTTTACTAATTGCAAACCCACAACTATTTGTATGAACTTACCAAAAATGCAAATATAAAGATCAAGGAGGCCGCTGTTCAACAAAAATTAGAGAAGTTTTTCTTGGGACAGAATCACAGCTAAACTTTGGCACCACACCAAAACGAAACAGCGACTAGAGATAAGTTCATCCTTTACAACATCCTCGGCAACTCCAGCATATCAGATAAATTTAAGCCTGTAGAGAAGTTGCTACACTCTTATTACAACAAGACTATTCACAGCAACACTCGCTGGAGAGCCATTTCCGATGGTCTGCAATTAAGATACTTCTCAGCCACTATTATTTCCACCTAAGCATATTAGACTCTTGAATTGGTGAGTCAAGTGGTCCGAGGAGGTTCTGTCAAAAACAACATTACAATCGTCCAACCTCTGAGCTATTTCAAATTAGCCGGCATCGAAGTACTAGACATTTGCAGCTCTGGTTTAGCAAACAGAGTGCTAATTTCCGATCGTACAAACATTTACGTTGTAAGTATCGAAGGCCTGGATATGCATCTCTTCAAGCATATAAAAAATTAGAGTAACTCAGATATACCCTTTCTTGTTGAGGTATTTTTTGGTCACGAATGCTAGCTCTTTTAAATAGTATCAGAACATTTTATTTCATAATTGGAGGAAGATAATGTGACAACCCAGGTAGTGGCCGAGTTCACTCATGTTCAGGCGTTCAATCATTACCCGAAGAAACGATTGACAGTGAGGGATAAAGTGAACTATTATGAAGTGATCAACCACGAGCATATTGTTATGTGCTGGCAGGAGGGGAATTGTTCACTTTACGAAACTAAAAAATTTCAGTAACTGTTAGCATTTTAAACTAGCCATGACGAGATTGTAAAAATTAATGTCATTAATGCATTGCAAAACACAACAATCACCAAAACCCTTTAAATCACCTTGAAGACCTAATTCATTCTCCATCAGTTCTAAACTAAGCTGCTTGATAACAGCTCTTAATATATAATTCCCAGTATATTGTACGACCTAAAGACCTATCTCAACCATTCAGTGTTTGTCAGTAGGCAAATGGATAAATCTGTACTGGAGCACCTGAAAAATACATAATTTCTAGAACGTGACCTTCTTCCTTCGACATTCGATTAAATTCGTGGTTTTGAGTAAGGCGATCAACAATACTGTCATAGTTAGGAACGGCCTAGCGGCAGTCTTATCAAATTAGATTATAATCAAACCTCCCCTTGGGCAGCTTGTGTCTTTGATATAAACACTGCAGTCTACCTTAAATTGCGGATGGCATTCAATCAGATCTTCGATCTATCATTTCGCATTTATCTCTGCTCCTACGAATCAAATTAAAGCCCTTCTTAAACAGTCGACTGCCAACCTCTAACCCAAGCCAATCGACTGACCTCCCCCGAGCTAATCCACTCCTTGCACGGTGGCTTCTACTACAAAATATACCTGATCAAGCACAGCTCATTCCAAAAAAATAACAATTTACCAACAGTATTCATCAAAGACATCGAAAGATAACAAATTGAAATCGCCTCAACTATTTTTTTCTATATCATGCTCACGTTGTCCCTGCTGCTCGTTGGGGCTATATTGGTGGTCATTTTGCGAAATGTGCTGGCAAGTGTGCTAATTTATTACGGGCACATGGAGGATAGAGCAGAACCGAATTATCCGTTGCCTTGGTTTGCGCATAGAACCAAGATTAAACGATTAAAGCAAATTGGAGTACTGAAATACGTCAAGTATGAGTCTTAGTTTATTGGCACCGATGAAGGCAATCAGTGCTGTTTCTGCTTATAGGTGCTGAAGAGTCGGTCAATAGTGGCCGTCTTATTCTGCGGCCATTAATTCCACAAAGATTGTTTTAACGAGTGGATCAAAAATGAGCCCAATACTCGGTGTCCCACCTGCCGACGACCCTTCACCCGAGCAGCTGTCAATTAATATCATAACGGTATAGGCAGCAATCAAGAACTACCCATTTGAGCCATCAGTGATTTTGTTATTCAGACGATAGATCAACTATATTATTTTATGTAAAGGATTTACTGTGAGTTTATATTGAACCAAATTTGACAAACAATATCACATCAGCTAAAAGAATCAAATCCTTTCTAATAATTACAAATATTTAAACACCATAATTTTCACAAGAAGGAATCGAAATTTTAAAAAGTAGATTTTATATCAACAGTCTGGAGCGATAGTTTCTGACAACTGCGGTCTTTAAGATATATTTTTTAATCCTACCTGAATGAGCTAAAAGATGGTCTTACTCTGCCTAGCACTGTTCAGCACAGTCTATGGACAGCTCAGATAAATACCGGGTCTGTACATTGGTAGCTATCTATATATTCAGACAAAGTTTCAATTGGAGCCATCAATGGAACAGTCTATTCATATGACAACAACACCAACTTCACCGGCTACTATTTTTCCAGAGCACTAAGCACCCCGCTTCCTACTTCAGTTATCAGTATCGGTCTGGGACTATACTAATATGACATTGGCTACAATACGAGTCTGAGCCTGGTAGCTGAAGTAGACAGCTATAATTCATCTTCAACCACCATTTGGGTGTTGCCAGTGAGTACATCTGGAGCTTTTGTGTACCTTTCCTACTCTGTGGTGGCAATAACCGAAGATAACGATCAGGTGTAAATGCTCCGTTTGTAATGCTCGAATTTCAATATGGATTAATACGTCGCATCTTCCAAGTTTACTTTTCAGTCAGTAGTGGAGACACCCTTTACTACTATGTTTTACCAGTGGGTCACCTGCAACGAAGTTATATATGATAATGATGGATTCCAACTTGGTCTCAACAAATATACGGTTAACAGTTCAGCTCCACGATTTTACTGTTCTACATCTCACAGTTTGTCAAAAAGCGCCTGTGCCAACATTTTGCTTGTCAACAGTACAGACTCTTCACTGTATTCTTCGTATTCACAAGATGGATAAATTTATCTGCACATTTTCAATAATAATTTTGGAGTTGATATCAGCCTCTATGACTACCCGCTCATCAGCCAAAGATGTTTGCTTGCTTTATCTTAGATTCACTTCCACTACCATATAAATTAACTCAGTCAGTTCTATCTCATCACCAATGCTAATGATGTGACCAATATTGCAAGTGTAAATCTCTATGGAGGTATCTTGGTCACTTTTTGTTTTGCGATAGCACCTATCAACTGCAGCAAGATAGAAAATTGCTTCAATTGCTCTAATCTGACCTATTGTGAATAATGCATCAGTAATGGGTTTTTATTTGATGCTAATTCCATAAAATGTCAACCGTGCTCATACTATATGCCCGGCTGTTTGGAGTGCACTTCTGAAATGAACTGTACGTTATGCGGCTCCAAACTTAAATAACTGGAGATCGGATGCTATTGTTAAGTCGGAACCATTGTTGGCACTGAGTGTAGTTAAATTCCTGGATGTATAAATTTTGCCACAAAAATGGATGGTTCGCAGACATGTTTAATATGTAATGCAACATCATTTGAGCCCATTCCCGTCAATGGGGTCTGCATATGCCTCAATAGTAATTATCTTTTCAATGGAAATTGTTACTCTCTTATCCCTGGCTGCATTCTATACATGCCAGGCTCAAATGGAGGCTCTTATTGCGGATTCTGCAACATAAACAAAGGATTTTACCTGACTTCTTTGGGACAATGCCAATGTAAATAAAAAACCGAGTTCATCGACAACGTGTGCAAAGATATTTGCGGAGATGGCTTCTTGATGAACACTTCGACTTATGCTTGTGATGATGGAAACACCATTAGTGAAGATGGGTGCAGCTCTGATTGCTTGGTGGAGGTCGGATACAGATGTTAAAACGGAAGTAATTAAAATGCTTCTGTCTGTGTCTATGTGAGAGGAGGAGCGATGCTGTTGGAGCTGATCAGTACCTTTCATACTTATGGGTAGAATCAAGGAAAGTTTTCCTTTACAATATCTCCCAGCATAAAGAATCTCAACCGCATGAACTACTATGACTACCTCACCTTTGACTGTAACTCGACTTACGAAGTCAGCAGCATCAGCTATGAGGATGGCGTCATGGAGGTCCTTGTTGACTACACTGTGGACATGGAAAACAGAGACTGCAACGTCTCTCTCGCATATGATCCGACAATAGCTGACAAGCCCCCCTCAACTCTGTCCTTTACAGCTCAGTCTGACAACACTGGACTGATCGTGTTCTCGAACTTCGATTTATTCGAAACATTTCAGTCCCTTTTCAGCATCTTGTCTTATTCAATTATAATCGTCTTTCTGCTGAGTTTACCCTTCAAAATGCTAGGAGTTGAGCTCATCAACTGCTCCCAAATCGTTTACTTTTCTCTCTGTCTCTACGAGAGACCCATCATCCTCTACGAAGGGATGAAAAAATTTCACCTGGTGACCGGTTACTGGCCTTTCTTTGAAGATGAAGCCACCACAGAGATTGTAGGGTTTACTGACAGAATCAGCATTAATCTTTTCTTTTCCAAATGTACAATGTCGATTCTGGCAGTGTTGACTCCTGTCATGGTCGTGTGGGTGATACTAAAGGTCATTTTAAAATGCCAGTAGTAAAAAGACAAAAAGCCATAACCTATGGCAATTCGGGGAAACGTATAGGAGTCAAATATAGAGAAAGCCATTCGTATTGTCTACAACTGGCTTTTATTTCCCTTTGCTGCTGGCTTTATGACGATTTTCTACTTATCAGCTTACCTCAACAACAGCCGGATACTCATTGGGTTCACAAGCGCCACCCTGACTCTCAACAGTATGGTCCTCCTGCTGGTCTGGCTGATACTTTCAACAGTCCTGGTCGGATAAATGGCACTTTGTCTTCCCTAAGGTGGACCACCCCAAAATCCCAGAATGAAGGCCTGGTATATTCCTCTTTATCTGATCAAGTTAACGGCTGTCTCTCTTTTGTATTCTTTCCAAATCCAATTCAGATTTGGCTACGTACTCGAAGTTATATTGGGCATTCAGACCTTTTTCATGATATTTATTGTGCTCAACCGACCCTACTGTTAAATTTTCATGACAATAGGGGCAGTAATGTGCGAGCTTACGGCCTTCTATAGTCTTCTCTTGATTCTTATGCGACAATTTTCTACTCCTACTGAAGATATGGATGCTGTCATGGTTTATGCTTTGATGGGGCTCATTGGGGGATCTACTCTCTTGACGTTGCTGAGAACCTTAAGGTGTGCTTATATTGCGAATTGCAAAGAGGAAGCCATCGAATAAATAACAGAAATGCCGAGGCTTGGGAGCCAAAGAGAAGAGTCAATGCTTCGGAAGCCGATGATTATGTATCCGAAACCAACTCAGGAACCTTAAAACATCCCAGTCAACCTTTCCAAGAGAAACTAGCCCTCCAGATTAAAAGCCTTCATCGACAAGAAGTAAATTTATCAAGATGTCAACGAGAGAAGTTCTCGATTGAAATTTTAATAAGATGAAGCACTCTCTATAATCAAGTAAAAGCACAAATAGAATTTAGCCAAATTCGATAAAAACCGCCATAATCAAATCCAAAAAGTGGAGCTTACTGATCAATGATTCAGTGATAAATATTATTCAAATAATAAATGTTATAATGGATGTGTTGATAATGATAAGGAATGGGATATCAACTGAACGATCAGATCACAACTGCAGCACATTGACATTGTTGCCCAATCTTTAACCTTTGTTCATCAAGTGATGGTCACCTCCTCCACTGCCGGCTTGCAATTTGACAAGAAGTAACTTCTTCAGGTCACCAAACATACGTTTTTGCTACATGCTGGGCATGTACCTTTCTGCTACTCTCTGACGTTCGGTTGTCAATTGAGCGATCTATTTATCTCCTTCCTGGGTCTTCATCTTGACATATTATTGACAACTCTTGAAACCACCACAACCCTTGCCATTGCCTCTGAGGTTCTAGCCTTCCTCGGTTAGTCTGACCATCTTCAAGTCTATTAGTTCGTTTTTGAGCTTGTTTAGCTGAAGCTTGGTATCCATACCTTCAACCTCGTTTCTGAGTTTGGTGACTTTGTCTTCGATTTCTTTGATGTCTTATTCAATTTTGCCTGTTGTTCCCAGGAAACTGACCTTTTTGGCTTTGTACTAATTCTCCACCTTTTCAAACTCACCAAGCACACTTTTTTTCTGCTCAAGTTCGGGAGCAAGTTGAGCCTTTTTCTTTCTGATCTGGTCCATCAACTTATCGATTTGCTTGTTGAGTTCATCCATCGATGCTCCTTCGATATTGACCTCTGATGCAACTCGTTAGCCGTCAACCAAACCGTAGGTTTTTTCATATCTGTCTTTTTGGCTTTTGAGTAAATCAAGGGTTCTTTCCATGATGGAACTTTCTCTCTTGATTTATTCAATCTCCGCTTTGCACTTAGCAAATTTAGTCTTTTTCTCTTTCAATTAATTGATGTAGTCTTCCAATTTATTCTTTTTGAAGCCTGCTCCTTTCAATTTGTTTATTTGCTCTTCTTTCTTTCTGATGTCACCTTCCAATCTTGACATATCTTCCTCTTCTCTTTTTAAATTGTCTTGGATTTGCTCTTTCTTCTTGGTCACCAAAGCAGCCTGACCCTTATAAATTGCTAACTTGTCATCTTTTCCAGATTCTTTGGACAATCTTTCCTCCATGGAAGTCACTGCTCTTCTCAGAGCAGTCATTGTATTCTCCAACATCATCAATTCGTTTTGAGTAATAGGAGGTTCAGAAAGCATTTTTTCGGTTTGCTGCAGCTTCTTTAATCTTTCATTGTATTCAACGGTCATTCTTTCCTTGACTATTTAGCGATTTCTCTTGACCTCATTTCTGATGGCATTCAACATCTGTTAAGGAGAGTTATTGGGAGACAAATTCTTCTTGGCATCATTGAGAGATTGTTCCAAACTCATCAACTGATTCTCAGCATTTTCCAGTTGGTTTCTATAAGACATGATTTTTTCAGATATTCTGACCTCCTCTTCTTGCTCTTTCCTCAGCTCACTTGTTGGAATCAGCATAGCATTCATCTCGGGCTTGTGGCCGTGCTTTGACTTCATGGAGTTGATCTTGGTGGTTAGTTGCTCTTTTTACTGTTACAGTTTGTTCAGCTCTTTTTTTAAATCTGCTGGGTTCTGAATAAATGAAACCTTACCAATGAGGTCTCCTCAACACGCTCGAATTCCTCATGAGTGATCTGAAACTCAGCTTGGAGCTCTTTCATCTGTTCGTTAAGTTTTTTAAGCTCTGGATCACCTGCGAATTATTCGGGTATGTCGAGTGGGACCAAAAATTTTGCAAGGTAGGCTCTCTTTTTCAACGCGGTCAAATTTTTCAGCAAATAGTAGTAAATGGGATAGATAACCTTTCTGTCACCATTGAGGAGTCCATTTTCCCAATCAGTACCAAAATCAGATTCGTAGGAAAGAATCTTCAGGAACTCGGTAACTTGGAAAATGATCTCCTGGGGTTGTGTTTATCTGGCATTGATGTGGATATCCGGGTCAAGATACTTGAAGATTTTGAATACAAGATCTCCGAGTGCGAAAGTAGATAGTTCATCGAGTCCAACAAGGGAAATGTTTTCCTTGAAGGGAGGTTCGTTAAGAAGAAGGACAATTTCCTTGATGTCCTCAGACTGAATATTGTTCTTCTGGATCAGGTTTAAACTCTGCTGTCCCTACATTTCAAATTATATTTAAATAATGCAACTAATTCTAAATCATATGTTTAACTCCCCAAACACACCTCTCAACTTCTCCAACTCTTCCTCCTCACGTTCGTAAAATAGACCGAAATCGATACTCTCCTGGAGATATTTGAATGGATGAACTGTTATGATCAATTTTGTGAAGAGGTTTTTGTCTTTTATCTTTTTTTCGCTTTTCTTCAAATCGTTGATGATTATCTTCATAATTCCTTCGTAAGCACCTTATAGAAATTTATTTTATTTATAACTTGCGTAATAGTCATCGAAAACTGAAAGGAGGTCGCTGAATTTGGCACGATTCTGATTATTTTTGATACCAATGTCCACCCTAGATTTGACTTCCTTGAAATAAGCTTCAAGATGTTTGAGATCTGATTCAATGAGTTTGATGATCCTCTGATAAGGCAAAGAATTGCGATAAGCATCCCAAATCTCAGGCAAAAACATTTTAGAAGGTGGTTTCTCTTAGTTGATTTCCGAACGAATGTCTGTATGTATTTTAATCTGATGATACAGCAAGGCAAAAAGTCCAATATGGAACTCGATTTCAGGCAGAATTTCAGCCACATTCGCAAAGAAGTTGTTACACTGGACATTTAGAAACACTGACACGTTTCTTTTGTATCTCATCACCTCATCAACTTCTTCCACTTTCAGGTAGACATTGATTTTTCTATTTTGTTCGTTGACGTCTTGATTGAAATCACTTTCCTTGCTTTTTTAGGGAACCATTCTATCTCCTCTCTGAGAGATTATGTTTGACACCTCAGGACTGACACTAGTCTTGCTGACGACCTTATTTCTGGTCATGTAGCTCTGACTGCTTGCAAATGATTGAATCAGACTGTTCTCACTAACGATCATAGGCTCGACTTTAGGATATCCTCTGATGTAATCGTGATTGATCAAGTCGACCATTGATAGTCTTTTATCCTCATCGACTCGTAGCATATCTCTGAGGAGGTTTTTTATTTATTCGGATCTTGGAATGTTCTATGGAAATACCAAAGGTTTAGTTCTGATGTTTTAGAGGAGCTCCTTCGGATTGTGAGCAGTGTATGGTGTTTTTCCATACAATATCTCATAGATGGTGACTCCCAAGGACCAAACATCACATTTCGAGCTAAACTTCTCCCTCGCTAAGATCTGAGGTGCCATGTAAAGTGGTGACCCCAGGAAGGTGAAAAATACAGGTTAATTCAGATCATCCACTACTCTCGCAAATCCAAAATCTGATAACTTGATGACACCATCATGAATGAGGAAATTAGCAGGTTTGATATCTCTGTGAATAACGTTATTTTAGTGCACTACTTGTAGTCCATTACAAATTTGCATGAGGATGTTCTGAACCTATGTCTCAGATAACCGTCCTCCTTTTGATTTTACATACGTTTTTAGATCTTGCTGACAATACTCGAGGAAAAAATATAAGTGCTTGGCGGTCTTGGCAGGTTTGTAAAACCTCACTATGTTTGGACTTTTGAGTTTCATCAATATTTCGATCTCCCTCCTTACAATTTCTTCATTCTTAATGGTTTCCAAAGGAATGGTCTTGACTGCAAGTAGTTCATTCTTGTTGTCTTTGACGTATCCTCTATAGACTGTACCGAAGCAGCCCTTTCCCAACTCAATGGGAGTGATTACATAGCCTTGGACTATCTTACAAGTCATGTCGATTCAAAAAATATAAAAAAACAAACAATCATTAATCAAGATATCACCATTTGCTGAGTTTACCTCGAGATTTTCTATTGTTGTTTTTCACTGTTTTTACCTTCTTTTTTGGCTGTGCTGGCTTTTTACAGTTGAGAAGAGATTCATTGACTGCATTCAACTGTCTTTCGAGGTCTTTCTTCTTCTGTAGGAGTTATCTTTCGGTCAGACAATTTTATCTTATTGGTGAGATCTACTCTTTAAATTAGACCATAGAAAGGTCTCGGATTTACCGATTTTATCGTTTGGATTTCTACTTGCCTAAATTACTCTTGGCACGGAATAATCTGATCTACATTTCGGATTTAGGTGTGCGATATTTATGAGGTTCAAGTTTAGGCGTTTTTGATCGACTTCTAGGTTGAAGAGTATCATATTTACTCAAGAAGTTATTTTTATTCCTACCAAAATAAGGCATTTATTTTGGTGTCTTGCTTCGACTGATCCGATTGAGTCTACTATTAGATTTGTTTTATTTCAAGCAGAGAGTATTATTTGTTACTTTTTTAAGAAACTCTTCTCTTTTCTTCCTTGAATCCTAAATCATTTTGACAATCCCTTAGCAATGTTTCGTTAACTTCGGTTCGTATAGCTAATTATGGTACCTTTTGTGAAGCGAATCCTTTTTGATATAGTTCTGAATAATCTTCCTTTCTGCTTCCTTTTCATCCATAAAAGTAAATAGTCTACTCACCTCCTCATTTTACTCATTACATTTTGACTCCATGTTCTTCTTTGATTATAACTGATGTAGTTACAGTAACTACAAAGGTTTTTTCTCTGCAGATTAGACCTGATTTGTTGATGCTTTGTTTGTATTTTTTGAATGTGTGCTTTCAGAGGTTGAAAAGTTGCCGAAAATGTTGTTGATCTTTTCTTCTGAGTTAGTTTGGCTGGTTGGTTTCATTGATTGATATGGGGATTTAAATTCACTTTATAACTGACTTTTTAAAAAAAAGTGATTGTAGTTGACCAAATTGAGCCTATTTTTAGGTCTTATTGAGTTATGATGGGTTTAGGCTTATACGTTTGTTGGAGGAAATCTAAAAGAGTAATAAAATATTAATGATAACTGAAACAATTCAAGACAACAAGCACAACAGCCACATTATCCCTTCGCATCGATTGCTTAAAATTGTCCGATAAACACACTAACATTTGGTCCTGACTGACGGGCAATCTCATCTTATGTTCAAAACTTACAACTTGTCAGATACTCATAATTTTGAACTGCTGAGATTTAGAACCACATTGCAACACTAAGGACTCATAAAAATTCACAAGCTGTAGCTTGAAAAACATGAAAATGGGCAAGAACATTCTCATCACTGTGGCATTCTTTTCGAGGGATATGAAAAAACATTGTAAAGAACGGCTCGATAAATGGCAGTTTTCACGCATTAAGAAGTCTATCAAACCCTCCAGCCAATCAAATAAGTCATTGACTTTCTCCTTTCTCATAACTACGACCCTGGAGCAATAAAATTGGACTCAATAGTATGTACTTAAAGCTACTAAATAAAATTCCTCGATCGATTCTTTCAGGAAAAGATATTCAATGTGGAAAGTAGACCTAATTTTGAAAATACTGTCTATGAGGACTTCGCAGCATTGGTTTTTCATTTGTTCTTTCCGAGGTAGAAACATATCAAAGCATGGAGATGTCGGTATGAAATTGCTGAAAAGAGCCTATCTCAATAACATTTCAAATTTGTTCAGGATTTGTATCTAAAGTTTGCTCCTAACTTTGTATCAGCAGAGAAATCCAAAAAGATCAAGAAGAGTGAGATCCAACAGAAAAATTCAGAATGCAAAAGAAGCAAAAGAATAAAAGACAAGCTCACTAGAAGAATAAATATA
>Ga0100402_1003407_pt1 | contig 17307 bp, 15 predicted proteins | sample CryGeyme20150102_FD_80419 | JGI IMG/M metagenome (GOLD analysis project Ga0100402, IMG submission 80419) | Groundwater microbial communities from Crystal Geyser aquifers in Utah, USA - Crystal Geyser metaG 2015-0102 | ecosystem: Environmental > Aquatic > Deep subsurface > Groundwater | place...
CCTCCCAAGCCCACTAGCAGGCTTATCGAAGATCCAGCTGACAAATCGGTACCTTCACATCATCAGCTGGTCTGTACGCATCTTCTTGATGGAATTTATCAAGGTTTTGTCAATAGTTCATACGCCAGAGATGGCTTTGGCATCATTCAGACAGAAAATTTCGATACCTACATCGGCTTTTTCAAGTTCAACAAGATCCATGGAACAGGTCTGATCATCTATAGAGATGGAGCCATGATTTACGGAAACTTCAAAAATGGGGTTATTTCAGGTCTGTCGCTCACCGACAGTCGTAGTCACCTACACATAGGCACTTTTTCACAACAGGGAATGAAGGGCATCGGATTCGAGTATATTTCTGATAAAAAGCTCTGGAAGATGAATCGATACCACAAAGGCGTCTCGATAGAAGTACTGAACGAGGAGCAAATGGAGGATGAACATGACATTCCCGATATGATGAACTTAGAGCCTGCAGTTCTGAGGCACTACATCAACTACCGAATGAAAAAAATGTTCAAAATCGAGGACCATCCAGCAGAGGATATTCTCAAAATGACTCTAGAGGATATCAATCTCTTTTATTTGCACGACTTCGGAGACAAAAGCTATTTCGGAGCGATTGTCGACGGAAAGTATGAAGGTTTAGGTGTTTTCTATGATAATCCTCAGAAGTCTGTCGTTGAGGCAGGATATTATCGAGAAGGGGCACTTGATGGCTATGGCATAAAATTTGATCGGATCAACCAGAAGCTGGAAGAAGGCAAGTATCGGAATGGAGTAAGAGAGGGACTTTTCTCCTGTCAGAGTGGTAAAAAGACTCAGTTTCTGGTCTATAACAGTTTGAATGGAACCTTTGAGGAGAGAAAGTCTGCCAAAATGGGCTAAATAAGTACATCTTTCTAACTCAGAAAAGGAAAGACGAATATACAACTACCAGAAGAAAGATTTCATGTCCAGTAGTCACTCGATCAACTTCTATTAAATCAAAGGAATTTTCGAGTCAGGAGTACAAAAAGCCGAGAGACTTCAGCAGTAGGCTGATCAGGCCAAAATTCAAGCAAATAGAGTTAAATCTAAATCTCCATACACTGTGAAACACAGACATAAGCCTAGTCAAACTTTCTCGAATCAAAGTGTGGCATTATCAGAGAAGCCGAGCGTCCAAATAATGAAATAAAAACTGATATACTTCCAGTCAAAGAGACGATCGACTTCAAAGAATAATAAGAAGTAGAACCAGTTGAGTTCAAAGTTCCTCTAGCCTGAGGAGTAGACTTTCCAAGAGAAAGGGATGATTACTGAAGATGATAGATAGATAGCTGCCGAGGAGAGTCCAATATGGTCTGAGCCCAATCTATCGGCCATCAAAGGCTCCTATGACTTTGAGAAGTAGCAAATTAATTCCTGACAGAACATTTATGATAATGAGTCAACTTAGTTTATATCATTAGCGTTTTTTATGAGTCATTTTTTGTCTCTGTACCCGATAAGCTTTTATTCTAGCCGGGTCAAAAACTACAAATGCTCCAGTGCATTCACATCCATGTTCTTGTTCAACTTGTATCCCATATTTTTTGGCTGTTCGGGTTTCTGTGCATTCCTTTCAGTTTCTGTCAATCGATGACGGTTGTATAGAGATTGCTGAGAGTTGTTGAACCTTCCTCTGACTCTGGGCAACACAAACTCACGACCCTATTCTCCATGCCTCAACATTTATGTCCGGTTGCTGAGCCTTGAGGACGGAGCCTGAGTTGGTGCTTTGATATTTTCCCTTACATTGCTATCATTTCTGATGATTTATCTTGCAAATGACTGCAAATTTTTCTTAGATGAGATGACCTTTACATGAGAATCTTTGGCATTGAGAGAGTTAGAGTGAGAGATGGGATAATGTTTTGTCTGCATGTTGAGCATATGAAGGATTCCTTATTTGCTTATGGTTGATTTTTTACCCTCGAAACGCTCAAGAAATGATATAGGTTGACCTTTAGCTGCCATCTAAATAAAATTATAGAGTTTCCATCAAAAACAGCCTTGTTCTTCAACCATATGATTAGCACTAGTCAAACAGGCAAAAGATTCATAAATAGATTGCTCATACTATCATAAAGAAACTCCTGAATGGATCAGAATGTCTCCGAATTATTAGGGCCGACTTTGAGACAAATCAAAATCCATGTGTAGGAGCTGGTAGAACAGCTATCCTCTTGCCTACTTCTTGATATTGTATTTGTGTGAAAAAAAATTAAAAGATAAAGGATTCTCATGCTGGAGCTAGAGACTTATTTTATCCTTTATCACTTCTTGAAGCTGCTCAGTCACAGAAGGGTCACCTGCTTAGCTGAACAAGGCCTATTCGTTGACTGGCTGCTAACCTGAAAAGTATGAGGTGAACATGGGAGCAATGTCAATTGGCACCATCTCGACTGGCTTAGACTGATAATGCTCTCGCAACCTTATCAACTGCTCGGAAGAAGGTTGAATTCTTTTGAGTTGATAGTGAACCTTTTCGAATTCAAAAGTAAAGTAGTTTTACTCTTACTAATCTCTCCTGATTTGGGCCTTCGACTTGGTGTCCAAAAGTTATAGTTGCCTCACAATATCAAGCTCGTCATTAGCACTGACAATGATTTCCTTATCTATTTTCTTGTTCCTCTTTGCTGTGCCTTCAGCTGTCCTGGCCTTCCTTGTTGTGGTTAGAGGAATGCCTTTCTGAGTCAATCCCAGAAAATTTTGATATTATTCCAGCTTAGGCTGCCATTTATGATTGCTTACTGAAGAAGTCTCTGAAATTTTCAGTTTGCTGTCCTCAGTGTCAATTTCTTGCATCATAACAAGGGCCTCTTATGGGAAAGGAAAGTTCAGGTCAGGGGATTTCATAGGTGAGAGGGGCTTCTTTGAAGGTGTGATCATTTTGTTGTTTGATATTGTGTTCCTGTCAGGCTGCTGGAGGACCTCCTCAGCAATGTGCTGAATCGATAAATCTCTATTTTCTCCTCTCTCCTCAGAATATTTCCCAATCTTCTTCCTGGAGGTCGATGCTCCAACTCTTCTCTTTCTCTGCTGGCTGCTGACTGCCTCAAAGCAGATTGCATGTCTTGTCCTTTGTAGCTCTCTCATCCAGTTTTGGATTGCCATGTAAAAATACCGGGCAATATTGTTGATGAAGATACTTTTTCTGGTGAGGGAAAGGGAGTCTGAGTGGGTCCCAACTTGTTCAAGAAAGTATTTGATGTGGCGAAAGGTGATGCTTTTGGGCTGAAGAGGGACAGGGTCGAAGATGCTAGGATTGCTCATCTTGTTTGATATTTTAAATTATATACTCGTTTATTTTAGTCAGACGATAATGATGTGAATAGACTGTGCCTAACAATCAGGATCTTTCGACTACCTCCAGCATATCACTGTTCTCAAACACTTCCACCTTTGATGAACTCTCAGTTTTTGAGCAACGGCCTTCTGCCACGATCATCATACTTGTTGCACAATCCTAGGCCATTATACCTGGAACACAGGGGCAACAACTGAAACATTTTTATCCTGTCCGAGCGTTTCTCCTATTTTTGAGAAGTCCAGGCTTAAAAATAGAGATATTGTGGACTTTCTTTTCCTTCAAATCTCTCTCGGTTTATCCTTTCACCCTCAGATAGAAAAAGCATGAGGTTGGGTCTGCTCCCTTGGAAGATAGTAGTTGATAGTGTTGGATATCTGATTAGATTCATGTCTACTGTTCTTGACTGTTATGTCAGCTGCCAGAAGTGGAAAGGTCTTGTCAATCTTGATAAATGTTTCCTCGCCGTACTTTACCATGGAACCCAACGTACAAAAGACGACGTTGATGTGTTTATAGTTATCGTTGGGTTGCTTGAAGTAGTCGTCCAGATCGTTGAATTGTTCAATCACAAGCTTTTATCGGCCTTGAGCTGCCTTCCATTCCTCGACTTATTTGCGAACCACACAATGCACCTTGCTCCAACGTGGTGATCTAAGCAACTGAAGCACAAGTTCCTTAATAAAGAGAAAGATACAGTTCCGATGGCTCCTGTAGCTCCAAAAATCAAAGCTCCAAGTCCTTCTTGCTCCATAAATTATATGAATCAATCAGACAAAACTAAAAAACATTATCATTCTCCTTGCATATTTGGGTCTGTCTTGACAATGGTCTATTTGCCGTATGACTTATTATTCTAAATCTTATTATTTTTGATGACTGCGTCAGCTCTCTAAATTTAAAAAAATAATGAACTAAACTCTCTTAGGCTACCTTAAAACAGCCATCTCCTACATGCCCGAACTCACCTCTCTCTCGGGCTTCCTTATCTATATCTTCATAGCATACCTAACTTCTATCTGCTGTGTCTTCCTCACCCGACAGCTCCATAGCGATATGGACATCCAGAAAGCCATGAAATAAACAATAGCTCTTGAACGAAACAAAAGATAACAGAGATAGGCTTTAGCAAGATAAGCCAAGGCTAAAATAAGCGCCAGCCGCTAAGCTGATGGCAGTGAGACCATAGGTTCGAATGGATAAATTGATGACTAGAGTGCAGAGAAGGAGTTGAAAAGTAAGAGGTAATGATCCTTTGAGTTTATGAACATTTTTTAGCTCTGAGAAAAAGACTCAACTTTAAAGGGAAAATAGCATACCTTTTATTTACTTTTAATGATTTGATCCCGACCGAATTAATAGATGAGTAAGAAGGTAATGGCAATTTTTTTTATTTACGATGATGCTTACAGTTTAAAAATAATCGGGGCCTTTTTTGTGATTAATAATTATATTATTGGAAGAAGGCATGAGTGAAAGCAGAAGTGACAAAACCACCTATGGGTATGTGCTGTACCCTGGCAACAACCCAGCAGTAATCTAAAATGCCTTGAAAAAAAGAAATGTTTGGACTTCCCTTAATGCTGACAAAGAGCTTCTTTCAGCTTGCTTTGTTTGGAAACAGCTCAACCTGGCCTCCAACATATACGCCGACTTCTAAGATGTCCTTAAATGTTACCCCAGCCGACATGTTTTTCTTTATTTATATAGCTTTTGCTCAATCACTTCGAGTACAACCACGTGATCACCACAAAGTCAGGCATCCTCAAAACCCTCAAATACTACTACAATCATGAGCAGGTGCTGACTGGACGAAGCATTCACATACATTAGGTCATTCCTACATCATTCCAGTAATCCATCTTCTACCTAGTATCAAGGCGCACAAGAAGGACACCTAGTATAAGGACTTTGTCGATAAGTTCAACCAAATAGAGAGGAAAAATTTCCACAAGGAGAAAGTTCCTGAAAAACATTGTGAAAAAAACGTGTGGTTCATCAAACCAGAGTCTGACAATCAGGGAAAAGGAATCATTCTATCCAACAACTTCAAATAAATAGAAAGCTTTTTGATTTCCAAACCTGTGAACTCTGGCTGGATTGTTCAGAAAGCTATATAAAGGCCTTTGCTGTATGGAGGCCGGAAGTTCGATGTCAGAGTATGGGTCCTGGTAACTCCTCACCTTGAAATATACTACTACAACACTCCCTACATGAGAACATCCTCCAGCATATACACTACTGACAGCATGAACAGCTAAATTCACCTCACCAACAATTGTAAGCAAAAAACATTTGGAGAGTACTCTAAATTTGAGGAAGGAAACACTCTTCCATTGAAATAAACTCTGCTGAGTTACTTGCAGACTTTGCCTGAAGCTGAAGGGCGAGGCGAGACCATTTTAGAGGAGACTATCAGCCGAATGAAAGAGATGATTATTGACACTATGATGAGTGCTCGAGTAATGTATTTTTTATTTAGAAATTTTTCGGTCGAAGTGGCAAAAAAAAAGAGTTTGAGCTTTTTGGCTATGACTTCTTGATGGATGAAGACTTTCGAGTCTGGCTCTTGGAAATCAACAACAATCCTTATCTGGGAACTCCCAATGCCTTCATCAAAGACTTGCTTCCAAAGATGGTCAATGAAATGATGGAGATCATCCTGGATCCAATCTTTCCTCCTGTCAACTATGAGCCTGTTGAGGAAAAAAGATTTTAACTGATTCACAAGGAGACATCTCTGTTCAGGCTACAGCCTATCAGAATGGTATCCACCTCAACTGAGGCAAAAATTCTACCTAAACGATAAACAAGTTTTTCAAAGTACAAAGTCAGCCAAATGTAAAGATCGGGCAAGAGTGACCTTTACAATGTAGGAAAGTAAGAGAAGAGCCTTAAGCCAATTTACTCGACCCCCGCAGAGTCACTGAGATACCTCCTTGACAATTACTGTTTCAACGATCTCGATCCTTTCATGATCCCAACGACTCTCCTCCTCAGCTCCCCTTCTCTCTTTGATGAACAATGCCTTGAGGCAAACCTCAAAAAAATAAAGCTTATCAGCTAGACAAGGATAGCTCGAATCCTCCTAGAGTCGAAAATATTTGAACTGGCAGTAAATATAATTTCTCAAGACAAATACAGCCAAAAAATCAAGGCAGCTATTCTCAATGGATTTGTTAATGCTTGCAAGACTTTCAAAGGAAAAATTTTCATAATGAAAAACATGATGCCTTTACTCTGTGAAGCAATCAGAGGTTCTGGAGTTACCATCGAGGAAACTTTTATTGAGGCCATAGTCAGGTTGTCAATTGCTTGTGGGGCCTACTTCGATCGATCTGTCTTCATTCCTGGGGAATCCCGTTAGAACGAATTTGTCAGGCAGGCCTTCATTAGATCCAACACCATGAAGTTGCTCCTCTATCTCAAGAAGAGGTATCCCCATGTCTGTAGTCACGAGATAACAACTTTCACGGAGAACCTCTCTGAAAGCGATTGGGAGCTGTACTATTAAGAGAGCGGAAACAAGAAAAAACGATGCTACAGTCCAAAGATGAACACAGCTCCAGATCATGAGGGAGACTCCATCATCATAAACGCCAGTTTTTTAGCTGAGGAAAAGCCGAAGGTCTTGAACACGGCCACTGAGAAGAAATTCAGAATGAGGAGGCATTCCGGGATAAATCCTAAGTGAGAGTGATTTTCGTTAATAATTCAAAAGTCAATTATGCATAGTATGAGTACGATCAGGTAAGATTAAAATTATCAGTAAGTATCAAGGTTTCATTTGGAGGGACTTTCCGACAGTTTTACAAACATGTTCTTCTTCTTATCAAATATTTTTGAGTAGTATTTGAGCTTTTCGTAGATGAGGTTTTCCCATTTCTATTGCATTTTGAAATTCAAACGGTGTTCTGTTTCATTATCGTACTGTCTCTCCATCTCCAAAAATTAGGCCATCGTTCGGTTGAAGGTCTGTAAAACCATATCTTCGAACTTCTCAAGACTATTCTTCTTCTTGCTGTCCACTCTTCTCAAAAATTCAAGAGCACAAAGACCACCGATCAGGTAATGACCTTGCTCGTGCTGAAGCAGGTGGGCACACTTCTTCTACTCTCTCACCCATGACCTTTTGCTGATGATGAGGTTGACTGATAGCCTTCCCTTGGAGGAATCCAATATTCTGTACTCGATGTTCCAGTATATGTGTGCTGACCACGGCATATTTTGATCAATTTGTCCAGCAAAATCTGCCCAAGAGAGGGGACGAAGAGAGAAGGCTGATCCAAACTAAATAGTGTCAGGGGTACCTTGAGGGGCAAGAGAGTTGAAGGATTGTTCATGTGAACTAATTACAATAAAATCAAGCAATAAATCGTATTAATAGAAGTAATCCAATAAAATATGATGACGTCGAAGCTACTGTGCGACATTTTTTGATTATCCAAGTTCAAGCAAATATATTAGAAGGTCTTCATTCAGCAGACATGCTTATGTCAAGGTCTATAAAAAGACTGGTGCTTCAAGCTCGCAATAAAGGAAGAACCTTCCTACCGTTATTTGCCTCACAGTCGAAAATTATTCAGATATGATTGACATATTTGTGAAATAGTGACGATGTATGTTGGTGATGATTGAAATTTATGACGATGCAGTTTAGTTTCATTTTGTTTAATTATCCTTTTAATTATCAACAATGTTGTACTCCGTCAACTCCCCCTACTACAGACAATTCCTGTCCTCCACTGCCAACAGGTAAGCCACCCTCTACTTAGAAAGTACCAGAAGAACCTCGAAAAGCAAGGCACTCCCGCTATTGAGCAGAGAGAAAACGTCAATCCAGGAAGCGTCGGTGTGTGATTCCAGTCAACCTAACTTATTACTATGCACCTATAAACCACCATATTCACAATAGTATCAAGCCCTTGAGAGAGGGCATCCAGATATCTGATCTGATGACCATTTTGATTACTTGCAGTCATCAATAAATAAGATCAGAAGTGGGTACAGCCTTTGCAGATCGATAGATATTCTCAAATGAGGTCAAATTATATGAAATATATTTTTGAGGGAGAAGTTAGTTATGAAAATGTATGGGACAGATGTGCTACTTTGACCTTCTCAATGTGCTATATTCAGAGAGATATATCCGATGCTTAAGGGGCATGAGGGGGCATTTCATGAAGTCTGTTAGGTTTTCGAAACCATGGAGAGGATAAAGTATAAATAATAGAATGAACTATTCCTTGGAGCGAAACAAGTCTAAAAACTTCTTCCTATAGTTTGCCTTCGGTGGATCAGCTGCTCTCGTGTCAAAAACGGTGGCCTCCCCCATAGAAGTCGTGAAGTTAAGACTGCAGGTTCAACAGGTGCTTCTCGACCAAGGGCACATCACTCACCACTATGAAGGAATCATGGACTGCCTCCGACGACTCTACAAGGAGAACGGCCTTGCCTCCTACTTCAAAGGAAACGCCACTAACGCCCTCAGATTCTTCCTTACTCAGGCCCTCAACTTCTCATTTCGAGATCTCTTCCGCAACCTCCAGAGCTAAAAATCCGGAAAAAGAAAGGAGAATCTCTCATTTTCTTCCAACATTGTTTCAGGAGGTGCAGCCGGAGCATCAACTCAGCTCGTCGTCTACCCCTTAGATTACGCTCGAACTCGCCTAGCTAATCAAGTTCAGAAGAGCAAATCTTTTCACTTCAACGGTCTGACTGACTGCCTCTTCAAGACCTACAAGTCTGACGGTCTGCTCGGCCTTTACAGAGGATTCACGGTGTCATGCATGTGCATGGTCATCTATAGAGGTCTCAATTTTGGAATTTACGACTCCCTGAGACCTTATATTCCGAGAGAGCGTGAAGAGAACATGCTGTTGACCTTTGGATTGGGCTACGTTGCCACCATCATATCGGGAGCATGTTCCTATCCGCTAGATACGGTACGCAGGAGAATGATGATGACTTCTGGGGAAAACGTGAAGATCAACAGCACTCTGGGCTGCATGAAAAAGATATATGGAGAGGGAGGCTGGAAATCATTTTTCAAGGGAGGAGCTGCTAACGTGGTGGGAGGACTAACAGGAGCAGCTGTCTTTTCAGTATATGACAGGATCAAAGTATACTACCAGAATAAGTTCACAGAGTGATCAATTCATTTGATATTCATTCACTAACCATTCAAAATATTTCAGCAATCATGCACCTAGTCCCACCTCCACCGTATTTCTCGATTGCCTCAACATCAACCCTCACGACTTTAGCAGGGATCAGCTCTTTTTGGCTCTAAAATAAGGAGTTCCAAGCTCGATTACTCATCACTATGATTTTTTATTGGCCTTGAAGCATCAGTGCATTTCCTGCAAAGTTATCTATTTGCTACTAGCTAAGTTCGAGCATCTAAAGACCAGAACTCAAAATACTTTCCCTCACTTTCTGCTTTTAACTCTGGTCATCAATACTCTGAAGACATATCCCACATATTTTATCTCCAACCCACATCATGACATTGGTGTGGTATATAACCTCTCTTTTTCCCTTGACTGTGTGATACGCTCTGAAGAGGCAGGGCCGATAGCCGTGGTCTTGACAAAATTTATAAGCAAGCTATTAGCTGGATCTTGATGATAAAGCTACATATGCCACTTTGTTGACTCTATCTAATACCATGCTTCCAGTTCCTTCAAGATACCTCTATTGTTTTTCATGACCCGAGTAATCATTTAACAGCTTGGGAATGATGCCGTTTGCTTCAAGAACTGAAAATACGTCAATCTTTCTTTAGAGCCGACGGTTCTCAGCATACATCGGATACAGATTGTACTAATGTTTCGGGTGAAAGGAAATCCAGTTGTTAGGAAAAATAGAATCAGGAGTATCTACAAGCCCAGGGTCTTATACAACGACCACTTTTACCCCTTACACTCTTAATTTTTCCACAAGACTGTCAAACTCCTTGAGAGCCTATTCATGAATACGATGAGGCTAGGAGCCGTCGTTGACTTGGAAGTGGTTGTTGACGGCTGTGAGGGAGTTCATGTAGAAACAAGCTGGCCTGACCATGAGTACAGTGCTGGTGAGTTGCTGATCCATATCTTTTTATCAATGACTTCTCAATTAATTGCAAAGGTTAATATCACTTAGTATTTAAATCATGTATAGTAACTATGTTTCCCCTCATTTGTAGCATATTGAATATTCTGCACTCGTTCAATATAGATTCAATCCCTTCATCGACCTCCATTAGTCTCAATAGAACACTCCACTCATGAACTGCCAAGTACTCCGTTGCCACCGAAAGCCACCACCGATACTCAAACCACTTCGACAGCCATTGCCTGCACCAGAGAAGATGACACTCCATTAGAGAGCGATCAAAGTTACTGAGAGAAGAGATCAAAAGCATGCAGTGGATGGAGTATGACCCCCAGTCTTCGTATCTCTCTAGAGACAAACAGCACTCAATAATATTTTGGTAAAGATATATTTTTCCAACAATTATAAGCCACTCACTGTCCTAGCTGATTGCCATTTAGAGCTCACTTGCTCCTTTGAACCATATAAGAGCCTCCTCAGTATTTCCCTTAAGTTTATACAGAATTCCGACATTGATCATCAGCTCAAAAGTATTAAACCTTGAAGGCTTTATTTTGGTGAGGATCCTTTTACAATTTTTCAGGTGTTTCTCTGCCTCTTCCAAATGCTCTGCTTGCATCTATGCCAAGGCTAAATTGCTGCACAAAGATACTTTTTGGCAGTAGTACTGTGAGGTTCCTTTTTCTGCTAATAGCTTTACACATTTGTTGTAAATTTTAAAAGCAACATCCGTCTGCCTGAGCTTATGGTAGTTCATCCCCAGCATTTGTAGTAGTTAGAACTAATCTTCTTGGTAGTTGGGGCCCTTGAGCGCTAATTCACATTTTATGATCGACTTATGATACTCTTGTTTGTAATAGGACTTAAGAGCTGAACAGTAGACTGCTGGAGGAGTGTAAGACTGAGAAGGAATGATATTTATGGCCCCTTCTGTTATCTTTATATTGGATGTGTTGACCTCAGACAGCTTAGACAGATCACATACTTACCAGGAAAGGCCAGCTGCCAGTTTGAGGGTCCATTTGTTGAGAATGCTGATCATTTTGTTCCCGAAGTGGCAACCAATATTGGTTTTGCAGTTTTGGTTGAGCTTATGATAGCTCAAATCCACCTTATCCAAAACCTCTTTGCTTTGATGGAAGACTGTTCTTTTTATGATGTAGCCAGAGTGAATTCCTATCGCGAAGTATATGCCTGCAACTGGGCTAACCAGAATGGGAGACCCTGATTGTCCGTTTGAAGTGTCAATATCATATTAGATGTAATTGTCGTTGATGGTCAGTATCTCCCCTTTCATTCCGTATAGATTCTACCTTTAATTTTCCTAGTGCTATGAAAAATTTAAGTTGTCGTTGGGATACCCATAAATCTCCACCTTGGAAGGAACTGTGTAAAAATAGCCAGGAATCAAATATTTTTCTCTCTTTACTGGCCTTTCCAGAATCAGTATACAAAAATTGGTGCTAAGGTCTTCAGGATTTTTTTCGCCCTATTCCTATTCCTCAGGAAATAGGATCTCTTGGATAGATATGGCGTTATTGAATATTGAATTGAGAGTTTGCTTCTCATCTTCCCTGATAAGGAACTTGGGAGCTGACCTAACTGTCTCTTCTTTTCTGGGCATCGTGCTTGCGGTTGTGAGGACAAGCCTTGGAGCAATAAGAAAGCCAGAACTGAATATATCCTGGACCATGTTTGGAGACTAGTCGATGTAGTATGTGTAGCTTAGCATACCGATACAGTTGTAGGGATATTTGAAGGAATTTGGATTGCGATGACGACGATCATCAACGACCTCTGCCCATTAGTTTATGATAAGAGGTGCCAGAGATATTCCTGCTGAGCATATTGACCTTAATTTTTGGACTGAGCTGACTTCACAGTAAGGGAAAGTTTGTGAGGCAGCTGACCTTGATCCTGCTATTTATAGATGAAAAGAATGTTCGGAAGTGGATGGAGGCTGCTCCTGCTCGACATTTATCAGAGCTGTTTCCTTATGTTCTGAGGGCTAGGATTATTTTTTATGGAGGTAGGGGTTCTATCTTGTGGTCACGCACCCCATCGAGAATTGAAGAAGCCAGCAAGAATTATTATAAAGGTAGATTATGGCCGAGATAGGATGAGTACGAGTAATATATTATCATTTTATGGTCTTATGTGAAACAGCTTCACAACAACCCAAAAGCAATTTCTTGCATTTCAGCTCATTGCCCAGTTCATCAATTTCTTCTTTTCTCAATGATTCCCGCTTCAGTAGAGCGACGGCTGCCTCGTCAAGAATCTTCAAATTTGTGCTGAGATATCTGATTTAATTTTTAAGGATATTACTTTGCTGCTGGAACCTCTACTCATCTTGCTCAATTTACTGGTTCTGGCTTTCGAGAAAATGTTTCTGAATAGGAAATACGATACCTTCATTTCGAGGTGCCTATTTTCCTCGGTTATGAGGTCTATTTCGATCTCCAATTTCTTCAGGTTTTCATAGGTCTTTCGCTTTCGAGGGTCAAGGATCATGGACTTACAGATCTATGCTTGATTTTACAGCTCAGAAAAGGAATGATGTACCTCATTCCTCAGACACTACTCTTCCTCTTCACAACTGTCCTCATTGATGCTTACACAGTAGCTCATCTCTTTAATGATTGATTTATTGAGCTCGTTTTGTTTCTCTTTATTATCAAGCATCGCTTCAAGTTGCTTGATCTGTTTATTCAAGTCGATGATTGTCTGCTCATAGGCTCTGGAACTTATTTCTTTTGTTTGGGTTTAACTACTGACAACTTTATCGGCTGACTGTTTTTCTTCAAGCTTATTGACCTGATCTTCAAGTGAGCTGATTAATTTAAGTTGAGAGCTGTAGCTGAGTTGGAGCTTGTCGTTGGCTCTTCTGAGTTTGGAGTTTTATATCTTGAGCAGACTCACTTCGTTTTATCTAGCCAGCAGAAGGGACTAAAATTAATTAGTCTATCTTTCGTAACTATTCTTGGCTGTTGATTCTGACTGGCTCTTTTTGCTACTTGCTCTCTCAACCTCTCTCAGCTTCTTTTCATATTTTGTTGTCAGTAACTCTATTTTCGTCTCGTACTCATTGATAAGCTGAGACACCGGCCTTTATTTTTAAGGAGAAAGGGAAAACCATGAGCGTTTTCTTGGCTTGGTTTAGGCTACATTGACTGTCTTTTTCATCTTGACCAAAGTAGCCACTCCTCTGATCATTTCCTAACATATGCTCAGCTTGCTCTAAAAGTTATTTAGCTGACGGTTGCATTTTGCCTCGAAATCCTCCAAGCCAATGTTGCTCAGCATGGACTAAAGTTGCTTCAGGTCTAAGGTTGGCCCCTCTTGTTATTTTTTGAACTCCTCCTGTAGCCTATTATCTTTATCAATAAAAATAGAACTGGTCAGGTCGAGGCCACTACTTTTATGCTTGATGTCTCTCCTCAGAGATCCCTTCTATCTTTTTTTCAGGTCAAGCTCAAGAGGTTAATAGTGATACCCACTTCTATTGACTTCCTCCTTGTGAGAAGGATGAAGCTTTCGCTTATTAGAACTGCTCCGAATTCTATCCTTGAGGCCTTAGAATTATTGATAGAGTCTATCGATGGGATGCTGTGAAAGTAGATCCTTGGCTGGAGTCTGCAACATTGATGCTCGATAGGAATAAGGGTTCATGAGCTTCAAAGGGTTGATGATAACTAATTATATTTAATTGGATAACTCTATAAGGAAGTATAATAACTTTAAAAAGCTTCCTGCAGTTTCCCTCAAAAGTTTCTGAGCACTATTTCTTTTTCTCTCTCTCAACCAAAAGAAGAGTTCGAATGAATGAGCTATCACTAATAAAGATATTGATGATAACAGAAGTTCACTTTCGAAGCAGGATCGTCAAAAATTTAAACAACACAGCCCCTTCTCCCAATCATTATCCAACAGCTGTAAATGCCACAAGTCATGTTTCTCTGGTGACCGTAAACATGTGACAAATTAGTTTCTCACTCGAAATCTTCAAGAAGATCTGCATAGGAACAAAGACCTGGTAGCCTAGGTCAGTGCATAGCTCCAACAGACAAAAGAGAAGATCGTGAATGCTAATGAGGAGATAGAAAGATTGGTTAGGCAAGCTTTGGGTCCACTGTGGAGTCGTCTTTAATAAGGTATTGAGGAGCAGAAGGAAGTAAAGCTCTATCTCCAGAAGGAAGCTACTGAGCTAAAAAAATAAAATCAGATCTTGAGACAAGCAATCTCAGTAGGATACAAAAGGACAGCTCAAATAAGCTAAGAAGTAGGACTTTTTGGAAGATGATTGATCCACTATTACTTTAGCTATTTTATGGATTTATAGGCTTCTTGCATGAGATAAAGTGAAGGAGCCGATAGGAGTTTTGCAGATTGGTCATACCCAAGGCCTTATTATCAATAAAAAAATAAAAAGAGCGTTTTCAATTATTTTAATTTAATTTGCTCCTTTTATGTCGAGTCAACTCAACCCAAGCAAGCCTCAACAAGCCTCCTCCCACTCTCTCCTAGGTTCCCACCCTCACAAGCTTTCCGTCATTCACTAAGATCAACTCCTTCTGACTGCTGCGACCCACATCAACCACGAAGGGTCGAATTCGAGGAAGGGCAAGTACACAGGGTGCAACTGTTCGAAAAGTCAATGTTTGAAGATGTACTGCGCATGCTTTTCGGTGGGCCGGATGTGTGATGAGGTATATATCCCCTAATGCTAGACCTGTTTATGTCAAAGCTGCAAGAATGACAGTGATAACATGGACAGATCTGAAGCCATAAGTGAAATAATCGATCGAGATCCTTTGGCCTTTTCACGAAAGTACCCCTCCAAGGAGTTGACGGAAGGTATTTGCAACTGCCGAAAGTCAGGCTGTCAGAAAAAATATTGTGAGTGCTTTAGAAGTGGAAGGCAATGCGGATAGCTTTGTCAATGCTAAGGATGCAAAAATCATGAAAATGATTAGTCCTTCAAGCCCACCAAGCCAACAAAGTTGGTTAAGCTTTAATGATTTATTCGAGATTTTACCCTGCCTTCGGGCGATGCCAATGAATTTGAAACTAACGAACATATATAAGTGATCATAATTCTAGTCCATATTAATTGATTGAATGATATAATACTTTCTACTTAAATCCAACCAACAACAGAATCAATGCAATAATAAGCATCTTAAGCATCTTAAGCATCCTCAAGCATCCATTAGCTCAGGTAATAGATCCATAATGGTCTCAAAAACATCGGCAAGGGCACAAACCACGAGAAGACCTACAATCTAGTTGCTCAGTTGATGACTCTCAGCCTTAAAAAAGAATAAGAGGGTCAGCTTCGCAAAATATTCCAGTCTTTTTACAGCAGTTTTTACCGATAAAGCAAAGAGGAGCATTACTGCGGAAAAGAGTTCACTAAGCACAATTCCAAAGGTAGTGATTGGCTTATTCAGTGTTCATCTGCTATGATTGCGCCATCGAATGTAACTCAGTTCAGTGCTTCGACTGCTTCGAAAAGGAGAGGCACAAAGGTCACAGGTATGAATCTTTTGATGTGGATGGAGGCACTTGCGATTGCGGGGATTAGACAAAATGGAGAAAATAGACTTTTTGCAAAAAGCATCAATACAAGAAAGACCTAAAGGAAACTATAGCCTTTGGGGATGATAAGAAAGAGACTTTTCTGGAGTACTGCGACGTATTCCTTCATATCCTTTACTGCCTCTATTTCACGAAAAAAGCCCTCCAAGCCAAAAAAGACCAGGAAAACTAACTATTTGTTAAAGAATTGACCAGGAAAGCTGACCTTTTCGGCAGTTAATTCATCACCCAACTCAGGCAGATCAACAAAGATCAATTCGGAGTCAACTCCCTCACACGAACCTGGATGAAGACAACCATTCGTATTGGGAACAATCCTTTTTTGCTTCAAGACCTCAGGGACAATAGTGAAGAATGGAAACTTATCAAGGAAGTTAAAGTTGAAGAGGAGCTCTTCAGATTTTATGATTTGGAATAAACTGCCAAGAATTGTCAGCTTCTGTTCCTATCTCTTTTCTACAGGGCCGATAGTTTCAGGAGGTAGATAACCATTCTTTTCATCAAGGAGTATTCAAGAAGTATCTTACTATCTTCTTCTCCCTACGCTGAGTTCAGTCCCCAAGTGCTATCATCATCCTCAGTCTTGAAGCACCTTCTCCAGATAGATCACAAAAAATTCAATAAAGCACAGAACTACGGCCTATTGATTTTTCCCGAGCTTACGAATATTAAGGATGAGCTAAGCATGTACTACAGTAAAGAGGAGGCCATCAAGAAGATATGCCAGAGCTACAGGTGTTACTACAGTGACATAATCAACTATCTTCTGGAGGTCAACTTCGAAACATTCAGGCTGTATTGGAAAATGTTTGAGCTTGAGAAAGACAACAGGATGAGGAGGTAAGGCGATAAGGTGACTGAGTGGTCAATCTATACCACAATGCTGTCGCACCACTATGTCTTAGCAGATGATGTGGACTGGCTCAGGGCCGCTAACAAGGGGTTTTACGAAATTGAGGAAATCGCCCTTGAAGCATGTACAAAAATATTGAAGAAAATGAGGGTAAAAGAAGACAAAAGCTATGTCTTCAGGAATACTCAAAGAATATTTTGGAAACACATCAGGCCAAAATAAAAGACAAGTTAGACTAACAACAAAGATGACTTTCCCTCTCCTCCTAAAAATTATTCGCTAGGTTAGGATCTCTTCTTTACGGAGCATCGCATGTTTTCGCTTTTCCTCTTTTTTGAGTTAACTCATTTTCATAGCCCGGTAAACCTGAGAAACTTCAAAAGAGAACTAATTTAGGACTACATCCAGAGGTTCCAAATTA
>Ga0100402_1003408_pt1 | contig 17306 bp, 14 predicted proteins | sample CryGeyme20150102_FD_80419 | JGI IMG/M metagenome (GOLD analysis project Ga0100402, IMG submission 80419) | Groundwater microbial communities from Crystal Geyser aquifers in Utah, USA - Crystal Geyser metaG 2015-0102 | ecosystem: Environmental > Aquatic > Deep subsurface > Groundwater | place...
AAACGAATTGATGCCGATTAGACTCACAATTCATTACATGATTATAAAAAACGCCAAATAGGCGCTTTTTTTATATAGACTTGACAACTGTTATATATTATGATATAATAATGCCATAATGTTCTTTAAATTACAATATGGCAAGAAAACACATACCGCTTACCAAAAGAGCTTTTAATCAATTAAATATTCGCAGATTCTTTGGCGGATATCAAGGAGGAAAAGAAGTAAGATGCTTTTTCCCAGATAAAAGCAAGAGTCATGCAATTATTACAATCAATTACCAGTTCCCTGATGCATATTTTAAAAAAGTGTATATAGTATCAAAGGATTGGAAGATTAGAAAGATTTTTGATGTAAGCGAAGGTGATGTATTTGAAAAACCCAAACAACGTGTACCGAAGAAAAGTAAGTAACACGGCTGGTTAAGGCGAGATAACGTCTTGAAACTGAAAAAAATCAATACCCCGGAGATTGAAAAACAATCTCCTCCTTTTTTGAAATCACAAATATATATTTATGTTTTCGAAAAAGGAATAATGTACATTAATAAAAATAAATAACAATGAAAAATCAAAACTTACTTTCACTACTTTTTGTATTGTCTTTATTAACAAAAGCAGCTATTAAGCCAATTTGGGATTTACAAAATAGGCTTAGAATTTTACTCAACGACAATCCGGAAAAAATTGATTTGTCATTAGAGTTAGAAATTGGTTTACGCAAATTTTTAACCATTCAAATTATGCGCCTTACTTCAACCCGTCAACTTACCAAAGAACAAGCGGATTTATCAACTGCCGCTTTAAACAATCTTTTTGATGGAAAATGTGGATGGTGGTATAAAAACAAATTCTTAATTAGTTACCCCGGAGAAAAAGCCGATTGGACTTTAAGAATTTTTTTTGAATCTCTTCTTTTGGAGGTGGCCTGTGATCATAAATCTTCAATAGGAGAAATGATTAATTTTCCGGAAAAGGAAAGGACCGCATTAATTATGTGGAAAGGTTTAACAACAGATAAATCTCTCTCTTTAGAATTAATCGGGGATGAATTAAATCTGAGCAGGGAAAGAGTCAGACAAATTAACGTTAAAAATATGCGTTTGATACTAAAGGCTGCTGAAAAAAAAGGAATTAAAATGAACTTTTGGAATGATTGACATTAATCATCCAAAAAACGCACGGAATAATCTGTGCGTTTTTTATTTAATAGAAATCAAAATCGCCCCAGCGGCTATTAATATAGTTCCAGCTAGTGATTTAAGAGTAAAAGCTTCTCCTAAAAATAAAGCAGCGAGTACGAGAACGAAAACTATACTTAAGCGATCAATCGCGACAACCGGTACTGCCTGACCATGTTTAAGGGCAAAAAAATAAAATAACCAAGACAAGGCCCCAAAAATACCAGCAAAAATTATTAACCACCAATCTTTAGCGGGAATGCTATTAAAATTAAAGCCATCAAACTTTCTCATCGACAAACTAACAGCTATCAAGAAAACGGCCATCACGATTGAGCGAATGGTCGTTGCTAAAGTTGAGTCAATATTTTTTAAACCTAATTTACCAACAATTGCAACCGCGGCCGCAAAAATAGCTGATAAAAACGCATAAAATAGCCACATATTATTTAGTTTTATTTAATGCCAATTAACTCTTTAACCTCTTTAAGTTTTTTATTAGCAATTGCCTCGGCTTTTTCTTTGCCTCTCTCTAAAACTTTCAAAGCCTCTTCATCAGAAATTGAATTATATTTAGCTTGAAAATCTTCTAAAAATTTAACGACAACATCGGCTAAATCTTTTTTAAATTCACCGTAGCCCTTACCCTTATAGTCTTTTTCTAAACGCTTAATCTCGCGATTACCAAGTTGAGCATAAATAGTTAATAAATTTGAAAGGGCTGGCTTTTCGGCAACATCAAAATAAATACTGTCCTCTGAATCAGTAACTGCTCGCATTATTTTTTTTCGCGCTTCTTCTATATCATCTAATAAAGCAATACAATTATTTTGATTATCGTCGCTTTTACTCATTTTTTTCATCGGATCAAGTAGCGACATAATTCTTGCTCCTTCAGTTTTAACAATTGCTTGAGGAATTTCAAAAACCTCGCCGTAATCATTATTGAATCTCTTAGCAATATCTCTGGCTAGTTCAACATGTTGTTTTTGATCTTCGCCAACAGGAACAATTTCGGTTCCGTATAATAAAATATCAGCCGCCATTAAAACTGGATAGTCATAAAGACCAACCGAAACCGATTCTTGATTCTTACCGGCCTTATCCTTAAACTGAGTCATTTTATTTAAATCAGCAATTCTCGCTCCAGCACAATTTAAAATCCAGGCAAGCTCAGTATGAGCGGAAATATCAGATTGACGAAAAATAATTGATTTTTCCGGATCAATTCCGGCGGCTAAATAAGTTTTTGTTATTTCTAAAAGACGGCGACGAAGTTCTTCTGGGTCTTGCTTAACGGTAATTGCATGATAGTCAACTACACAAAAAATACAATTATTCTCAGCTTGCATTTTTGGCCACTGAGATAAGGCGCCAATATAATTACCAATATTTAAGCGCCCAGAGGGCTGAATGCCAGAAAAGATTATTTTATCATTCATATATTTATAGAATTTATATAATAATCTTAAAGCAAAAACTAGCTTTTGGCAAATAAAAAATCAATAAAAATTAACTTAAAATTATTTATAATTGTTTATAATCGACTTTTGACAAATATCTGTTTTGTTATTATAATTGATTTAGTTGATTTTTATCGACCTGGTTTTTTATTAATTTAAAAAATTCTTTAATATTAGGCAATTTACATATGATAGATTTTAAGAAAAAACTTGAAGAAGAAGAAAGATTAAACTCTTTAAATAAAAACGAAAACGATAATGATAAAAAAGATAAAACAATAGAATCTTTTGAGGAGGTTTTTTCTAATAGAAAACGAAGGCGTTTTACCAATGCCATTATTTTTGTTGTCATCCTTGGTTTAATTTTTTCTGGTCAAGTTATAATGTCTAGTTCTGGTGCCAGTCTTTGGTTAGAACAAAACAATTTTTTTAATAAGATAAAAAACTTCGCTCCTAGTTTAGATAAGCAGTTAGAAGGAGAAAAAAATGATAGAATTAATGTGCTTCTACTCGGCATGGGCGGTGAGGGCCATGATGGCGCTTTTTTAACTGATACTATAATTCTTGCCAGTATTAAGCCTTCAACCAAAGAAGTTTCTCTTATTTCCTTTCCCAGGGATTTGGTGAGCCCCACAAGTAATTGGCATAAAATAAATAGTATTAATGCTTATGCCGAGGCTGAAAGCCCTGGTAGTGGCGGAGAAGCAACGATTAAATCAATGAGTGAATTATTGGAAACGAAAATAGATTATTATATTAGAGTTGATTTTAATGGCTTCGCTAAAATAATTGATGAGATTGGTGGAATAGAAATTATCGTAGAAAATTCTTTTATTGATAATATGTATCCAATTAGTGGCCAGGAAGATAATCCTAATTACTATGCTCGTTTTGAAAAATTAAATTTTAAAGCTGGCAAGCAGACAATGAGCGGGGAAACTGCTTTAAAATATGCTCGTAGTCGTAAAGCTTTCGGCATTGAAGGCTCCGATTATGCCCGTGCTAGAAGGCAACAACTAATGATAGAGGCAGTAAAAAATAAATTATTATCAGCTGGAACTTTATTAAATCCCGTTACCTTAAGCAAATTAGCTAATCAATTAAATAAAAATGTTTCTACTAATCTAGAAATTTGGGAAGTCTTACGACTTTGGGATATTGGTAAAGATATTGAAAGAGAGCAAATAATTAATTTTGTTTTAAATGATGCTCCAGATAATTATTTAGTTTCTAGCCGAGGTGAGGATGGAGCTTTTATTCTCTTGCCAAAGTCCGGTAACTTTTCTGATATCAGAACTTTAGTTAATGATATCTTCCCCGAACCGGAAGTAATTACAACTATAAAAACAAAAAATGAAACAGTTAAAACAATTTCTGGAACAAGCTCAGTCGCCGTTCTAAACGGAACTTGGGTTCCTGGTTTAGCTGGAAGAAAATCAGCTCTAGCTAAAGAAGCTGGCTTTGAGATTTTAGAGGTTGCTAATGCGCCAATGAGAGATTATAGTGAAACCATAATTTATGATTTAAGCAATGGACAAAAAGATTCTGCCCTTAGCACCTTAAAGGAAGTGTTAGACGCTAAGGAAAATAAATCCTTGCCAGAATGGGTTAAAGAGTATAAGCTTTCAAGTTCAAGTCCTGATTTGATTGTTGTCTTAGGAACCGAAGCAGACACTAAATATTAATTTGATTATTAACTCTCTCTAATTCTCCTTAGCTTTCTAGAATGTTTTAAAATATATGATAGATAATGTAACTGAAGAAAAAAACGAAAAACTACCCTTAGTTGCCCTTTATGGTCGAACTAATGTTGGTAAGTCAACCTTGTTTAATTGTTTGACTGAAAAAAAACAAGCTCTTGTTTCAAATATCTCCGGGACTACTCGTGATAGTAATCTTGGTATTGTTGAATGGAATAATAGTGCCTTTGAAATTGTTGATACGGCGGGAATTATAGATTATCGTTATATTGGAAAAAAAATAAAAAGCGATGATTTAGATGAAATGGTTCAGGCTCAGGCAATTTCTTATTTAGAAAAAGCGACTTTATTAATTTTCTTAGCTGATGCCAAAGCCGGCTTAATGCCTGAAGATATAGAATTAGCAAGAGCAATTAATAGAAGTGAGAAATATAAAAAGAAAACAATTTTAGTAATTAATAAAGTTGATAGTTTAAGGGCGGAAGCCGAAGCAGCCCAATTTAATAAACTTGGTTTAGGCGAACCTTTTGCTGTTTCCGCTGTTAGTGGTTTAGGAACTGGGGATTTATTAGATTTAATTGTTAACCGACTTGATAAAAAGAGAAAAAATAAAGCTCCGGAAAAATATGGCGATAATGATTTGGCAATTAATGTTTGTCTAGTTGGTAAACCAAATGTTGGTAAATCATCTTTACTAAATTCAATTCTTGGCTACGAGAGAGTTGTTGTTAGTCCTATTCCCCACACTACTCGCGAATCGCAAGACACTAAAATAAATTTTAAAGATAATTTAATCCGTTTAATTGATACTGCGGGAATTTCTCGGCAAGGAAAAAAAGGTAAGGGCTTAGAAAAATTTGGCATTGAAAAAACTTTTAGCTCTTTAGAGCGAGCTGATATTGCCTTATTAATTTTAGATTTAAGTGAGGAAATAACCCATCAAGACTTAAAAATTATTGAAGAAATAAATAATCGTCGAAAAAGTTTGGTAATTATTGGTAATAAATGGGACAAGATTGAAGATCGGGATACAAAAAAATGGACTGAGTTTTTAAGAAATAAAATGCCTTTTATTGCCTATGCTCCGATTCAATTTATCTCGGCAAAAACGGGTGAGAAGGTTGGAAAAATAATGGATTTGGTTGTGGAAATTGCTAAACAAAGAAAATTAGCTTTAAGCGCTTCACAAACAGAAAAGTTTTTAAAAAGAGTGGTTAAAATTCATAAACCAGCTAAAGGCAAGGGCACAAAACCACCAAGAATTTACGAATTTGTTCAAGAAAAAAATAATCCGCCTCTATTTAAATTAAGGATTGGACCAAACGATGATTTGCATTTTTCCTATGTTCGTTTTATGGAAAATCGTTTGCGGGAACGACACGGTTTTTTAGGGACACCAATCAATATTCGTGTTACTAAAGATAAAAAATCACATACAACTTATAACGAATAAAACTATTTAAATAAATAATTATATGGTAATTATTGCTGGGCTAGGAAACCCGGGAGATAAATATAAAAATACCAGACACAACATCGGTTGGCTAGCGCTTGATTTTTATTTGGGTGAAGTTAAGTGGACAGAAAACAAACGCTTTAAAGCCCTAACTTATCAAGACGATGAATATCTCTTTATTAAGCCCTTAACTTACATGAATCTTTCCGGAGAAAGTTTAAGAGCAGCGTTATCTTATTATAAATTATTGCCAAAAAGCTTTGGTTTAATCAACAAAAAAGACGCCGATTTAAGCGAAGTTTTAAAGGTTGTCCACGATGATGTTGATCTTGACTTTGGTAGAATAAAAGAGGCTAAAGATTCTGGCAGTGCCGGTCACAATGGTTTAAAATCAATCATTAAAGAATTAAAGACTCAAAAATTTTCTCGTCTTAAGCTTGGGGTAAAGAATGAGTTATTAAAAAATCCAATTCCAACGGAAAAATTTGTTTTACAAAATTTTAATGAAGAAGAAAAGTTAAAATTAAAAGAAATCTTTTCACAAATAAATTTTAAAAGCTAAACTAACAAAGAATAATCAAAAGCTTTTTTTTAATTTCATAATTGATATTTTCTTTAATAAAAATTTGTCTTTTTTTAATGATTTTTATTTTATAATTTAAGTCTTAACTTAAATTATAAATATGAAAAAACTTAATCAAGATAAATTTAGGGATAAATTTACTAATCTTAATAATACTACTTTTAAAGAAAAAGAGCGCTTGGCCGCTTTGGGTTTTAATAACTTTTTTAAAATTGGAACGAAAAGCATCGCCTTACTTTTAAATTACTTCGGCTCAATTAATCAGGCCTATTATAGCGACTTTGAAGATTTAAAACGAGCCGGTATTAAAGAAAATATAGTTTATGATTTTTTAAAATTTCGCCAAGAATTTTCTTTAGAAAAAATATTGACGCGACTTGAAAAAAATAAAATAAACTTTGTTTATTTAGAAGAAGACTCTTACCCAAAACTTTTAAAAGAAATTTATGATCCGCCTTTCCTTTTATACTATCAAGGGGAAATAAATTTTGATAATAATAAAGGCTTAGCTATTATTGGCTCAAGAAAACACAGTGCTTACGGCGAAAAAGTAGTAAATTATCTCTTAAACTATATTTCCGGGTCCGAGTTAGTAATTATTAGTGGTTTAGCTTATGGGATTGATTCTTTGGCACATAATGAGGCACTTAAAAATAATTTAGCAACAATCGCTGTTTTAGGGACCGGTCTTGAAGAAAATGATATTTATCCTCAAAAAAATTTAAAACTCGCTCGCGAAATTTTAACTCAAGGTGGGGCCTTAATTTCTGAATTTCCCCCTGGGACTAAAGCGCTAAAACAAAATTTCCCCCTGAGAAATAGAATAATTTCTGGTTTATCACAGGCAATTTTAGTTATTGAGGCTAAGGAAAAGTCTGGCTCTTCAATTACAATAAAACAAGCTTTAGACCAAGGCCGTGAAGTTATGGCTATCCCAGGCAATATTTTTTCCGAGTTTTCAGGCGGAACTAATAAACTAATTGTAGATGGGGCTAAACTAATTAGAAACGGCGACGATGTTTTAGAATTTTTCATTAGTCAAAACTTAATTGATGATAAAGCTAATAAATATTTAAATAAAAAGAGTTTAACCAAAAAAAGATGTGTAATTAAATTTGAAAATGAAGAAGAAAGGCTAATTTATTCTCTTATTAAAAAAGCAAACGAGAGGATGGAAAATATAAAGCTTGAAGAAATCTCAGAAATAACTAAACTTGACACAGCAATAATAAATAGTACACTTAGTATATTGGAAATAAAATCTTTGATAAAAAATGGCTATAATGGCTATAATTTAAGCGAATTATGAAATTAATAATAGTAGAATCGCCAACTAAGGCCAAAACTATCAGTAAATTTTTAGATAAAAACTATATTGTGGAATCGTCTTTTGGGCATGTTAGAGATCTGCCAAAAAGCGAGATGGGAATTGATATTGAAAATAATTTTGTTCCTCGTTATATCGTCCCGACTAAAGCTAAAAAACTTATTAGCTCTTTAAAAAAAATTACCACAACTTGTGATGAAGTTATTCTTGCTTCTGATGAAGACCGTGAAGGGGAGGCAATCGCTTGGCACCTGGCCAAGACTTTAAAATTAAAACAAGAAACAACTAAAAGAATTGTTTTTCACGAAATTACTAAAGAGGCTATTTTAGGAGCTTTAAATAATCCGATAAAAATAAATCAAGAAATGGTTGACGCTCAACAAGCTCGTCGCGTTCTTGATCGTCTCGTTGGTTATGAACTTTCGCCTTTTCTTTGGAAAAAGGTCGCTAAAGGATTATCCGCCGGACGCGTTCAAAGCGTGGCGACGAAGATGATAGTTGAAAGAGAAAAGGAAATTTTAGCTTTTAAAAGTGAGACTTATGCTAGTTTAAACGCTGAGCTTAAAAAAGAAGGTGATAAAATTACTTTTAACGCTGAGCTTTATAAATTAAAAGGCAAAAGTTTTAATAAGCTTGAATTAAAAAAAGAAGAGGCGGGAGAAATTAAAGAAGCGATTAAAGATTCTAAGTTTGAAGTAGTTTCTGTTTTAAAAAAGGAAGTTAAAAAAGCTCCCAGTGCCCCTTTTACAACCTCAACTTTACAACAATCCGCCAATCGCCAACTTGGTTTTAGTGCTAAGCAGACGATGTCAGTCGCTCAGAAGCTTTATGAGCAAGGTTTTATCACTTATATGAGAACCGACTCGCTTAATCTCTCACCGAAATTTTTAGACGAGTCTCGAGCTTGGATAGATAATAATTTAGGTAAAAATTACTTACCAGAAAAAGCCGTTGTCTTTAAAAATAGAAGTAAAAATGCCCAAGAAGCTCACGAAGCGGTAAGGCCGACTGAGGTTGAAAAAACTCCAGAACAACTTGAAGCTAAATTAGAAAGAAGCCAATTTAAACTTTATCGTTTAATTTGGCAAAGAGCAGTCGCTAGCCAAATGACTCCGGCCAAACTAGCAACGACGACTGTAGATATTGTGGTGAAATCTAAAGAAGAAAAAGAAAATTATTTATTTAGAGCGAGTGGCCAAATAATTTCTTTCCCCGGATTTTTAAAAGTTTGGCCAGAAAAAACTAAAGAACAGGACTTACCGGAATTAAAAGAAGCGGAGGTTTTAGAATTAAAAGAATTAAAGGTTAACGAACACGCAACTGTTCCTCCGGCTAGATATTCCGACGCTTCTTTAGTTAAAGAGATGGAAAAGCACGGTGTTGGTCGCCCCTCAACTTACGCCCCAACAATAAATACAATTATTACTAGAAACTACGCTCTGCGTGATGATAATAAAAGATTAAAACCGAGTGAAATTGCTTTTGTGGTAACAGATTTATTAAGTGCCCATTTCAAAAAAATAATTGATTATGGTTTTACCGCTAAACTTGAAGATGATTTAGATGAAATAGCCGAAGGTAAGAAAAAATGGCAACCGGTGATTTCCGAATTCTACGCCGACTTCCACAACAACCTTTTAAAAAAATACGAAGAAATAAATAAAAAAGATATTATGCCAGAACAAGAAACAAACGAAAAATGTGATAAATGCGGAGCGGCGATGGTGATGAAAACTAGTCGCTTCGGCAAGTTCTTAGCTTGTAGCGCTTATCCTGATTGTAAAAATATTAAAAACGGAGTTAGCTCCGGGGAAAACGGTGAAGTTAAAAGGGATAAAGCCCTTGAAGAGCTTGAAAAAAAATACGCTAATGAAGTTTGCTCAAAATGTGGAGCGGAGATGAAAATAAAAACTGGTAAATTTGGTCCTTTCTTAGCTTGTAGCGCTTATCCGACTTGTAAAAATATTAAGAATGTTAGTTCTGGAGATGAGAAAGAAGTTTCCTGCCCAATTTGCCAAGAAGGAAATATTGTTAAAAAATTTAGCAAGCGCGGCGTCTTCTATGCTTGTGATAATTATCCTAAATGTAAGAACGCTTATTGGGGTAAGCCGACCGGAGAGAAATGCGCGGTCTGCGAAGCTTTAATGGTTGAAGATTTAAAGACGAAGAAAATTAAATGCTCGAATAGAGATTGTAATTAAAAAAATAATAATCCGACAAAGAAAAAATCCCGTACTAATGTTGTTAGTGCGGGATTTTTGTTTTTTATCATTTTTATATTCCTAAAAATATAAAAATGAAATATGCTGACATGAAAATGTAATAAATAGTTACAAAAAATTTGTAACCCTTGTTATTTATGTCGGCGGCGACGGCGACGGCGACGGCGACGGCGACGGCGGCAGCGACGGCGGCGGCGAAGGCGGCGGCGGCGGCGACGGCGACGGCGACGGCGACGGCGGCAGCGACGGCGAAGGCGGCGGCGGCGACGAAGGCGGCGGCGAAGGCGGCGGAGCCCCAAAAACTGTTTTTCATTTTAAATGATATATTTGACGCAAACATCAGTAAAACTGACGCTAAAGCAAATACTAAAATAAAAGATTTTTCTTCCTTTTCTTCTTCTTCCTCAACAAAAACAATTTTATTTTCATTGGGGTTAAAAAGGATATTTTTTTCCTCAACTTTTTTTAGGGCTTTAAATAAACCCGTTATCTTCATAATCCTTTCTGATTTCTCAACAGAAATAAGAGAATTTGGATTAGAAATTGCCTCGGGAAAAAATTTAATATAAAACCAGGCTTCTTCTTCGGCGACGACTCCTACTCCTTGCCATTTTTCTTCTTCTATGACAACACGATAATCGCCATTAGAATTTCTCTCAACAATCTGCGCGTTGCATATTGCAACCACGGATACCAACAGTACAAAAATTACTAAATTTTTCATGATGTATAATTTTTTATAAAGGTTAATATTTTGGTTAATTATTAAATTTACCTAATTTTAGATGAATTTAATAATTAACCAAATTTAACCTTATTTTTTAATGGACTTTTACAAAGCTTTAATTAACTATAAATATATTATAGTATACTTTTTAATAAAAGTCAAGTGTTTTAATTATTAAGCTATTACTCTTATCCGAATTCAGACGAGAGCTTCGACGAACAAGCTGGCTGACGACTAAAAGCTAAACAAAAAACCGCCAATTAGGCAGTCTTTTTAAAGTAAGTATATTTTATAACTCATTTCTTCTTCTTTCCCTTCGCTTCAGCTTTTTCCGCTTGCTTATCAACAAAATAATCCATCGCTCTTTTAGCGAGCTCACCTAAAATCATCAAGTAGGCGCCACCACTTTTTATTTTATCACGAGCAATATTTATTACTTCTTCCGCTTTAGCCACTCCACCCTCAACCATCTTAATAACACGATGAGTTTTCCTGATGCTAGAAATAAAGTAGAAAAGAGAAATGCATAAGAAAATAGTTAAAGCGATAATACAAGCCGCTAAAACTAAATTCAAAATATCTCCGCTAGTAGAAAACATAAATTTTATTTTATTTGATTAAAAGTCTCGTAACTTGGCTAAGAATTTTTCTGCTAGATGATTCATTAATTCCACTTGCAGGGCATCAACTTCAATTGCGGTTAAAGTTTTCTCGGTTGATAAATAGCTTAAGTGGAAAGCTAAGCTTTTTTTACCCGCTTCAAGCTTGTCACCAGAATAAACATCAAACAATTCAACCGACTTAATTAAATCGGAAAAATAAGAAATTTCTCTCTTAATATCATTATACATTATTTCTTCATCAACCACAAAGGCGAGGTCTCTTTCAACTGCTGGATATTTTGAAGGCTCTTGAAAAATATTTTTGCCGTAAGTTTGATAAAGGGTAAATAAGTCTTTAAGACTTAGTTCTATAAAGACACTGTTCTTTTTAATGCCAAATTTATTTGCCACTTCTTTCTTTAAAATAGAAACGAAGCCAACCAGCTCTTCTGCGACAACAACACTAACAAACTCATCTTTTTTTACCCAGGCAGGATGAATTTCTGCTGGTAAAAATTCTAACAAGACTCCACGGGAAATAAAATCAAATAAGCTTCCAACTATTGCCTTTGCTTTTAAAAATAAATCTTTATCATCTCCAGCCAGAGCAATGCCGAGTTTTGTTTCTTGATAAGGTAAAACATCATCGCTAGTTTTATCTTTAATTAGTGTGCTAGGATAATTAAAAAAGGTGTTGGCAATTTCAAAAAACCCTAAGCTCGCCACCTTAAATTGATTATTTTTGATATTTAAAGCTAGGTTAGGAACTAAAGATTGTCTTAATAAAGAATGGTTTTCTGATAAAGGATTAGCTAATTTTAAATGCTGTGAATAATCTATTTCTAATTTATTAAGTTGTTCCTCACCAACAAAAGAATAATTATAAACTTCAAATAAAGAATGCTTGAGGGCAAAAAAATCTTTTAATTTTCTTTCAAATAATCTTAATTCGTTAACAACTGGTAGACTTAGGGTTTCATCTGGCAACTTTGACTCAATATTATTATAACCATAAAGACGCAAAACTTCTTCAAGTATATCTTCTTTTAATTTAACATCTTTAGTTGCGCGCCAAGAAGGAATAGTAACTTCCAAAATTTCTCCATCAAGTTCTTTAATTGAAAAACCAAGAGCTGATAATTGTTTTAAGGCTTTATCTTTATCAATTTTTTGACCAATTTTCTTTTCTAACCAAGCAAAGGAAAATTCAACTGCTTTAATTTCTTCTTTATAATTATTTATCTCAGTAATTGGTCCAGAAATTTTTGCCTCCGGAATAATACCTAATAAAATATTAACAAATCTTTTCAAGGCCAATTCCGGTAGTTTAGCGTCAAGCGCTTTTTCAAATCTAATTGAAGCCTCAGTTCTAATATTAAGATTTTGAGCTGTTTTTCTAATACTTGTGTCTTTAAAATTCGCCGCCTCTAAAACAATCGCAGTCGTCTTATCATTCACAGCGCTATCTTTCCCGCCAATTATGCCAGCGATAGCCAAAATCTTTTTACCATCAGCAATAACAAGATCAGATTCTTTAAGCTCCCTGTCTTTATCATCTAACGTTTCTAACTTCTCATTTTTATCAGCTAACCTAACATTAATTTTATTAACTTTTTCAGCGTCAAAAGCATGAAGCGGTTGTCCAATTTCAAACATCACATAATTACTAATATCAACAATGTTATTAATCGGTTTCTGACCAATGGCAATTAAGCGCTCCTTAAGCCAAGCAGGAGATTCTTTAATTTTTATGTTTTCTATTTTCAAGGCTAAATATCTAGGACAAAGTTCTTTATCTTCAACCTTAACTTCAATTTTTTCACCGCTTTCTGGTAGCTCGGGCGTACTGATAAACTTATCATAGGTTTCAAGCTCAAGCTCAAAAATAGCTGAGAGTTCTCGAGCGATGCCATAATGATTTAAAAGGTCAGGACGATTAGATAATGATTTATTATCAACTTCAAAAATAATATCATCAGTTTTTAAATAAGTTGCAAAGTCTTGTCCAACTTTAGCTTTTTTATCTAAAACCATAATTCCTTCGTGTCCCTCACTCAAACCGAGCTCATCTTCAGCACAAATCATCCCTTGTGATTTTTCGCCTCTAATTTCACTTTCTTTAATTTCAAAATCTCCTGGTAAAACTGTGCCAATTGTAGCAACTGGAACTAATTGGCCAACTTCTAAATTAGGGGCACCGCAAACAATTCTAAGTTTTTCTTTTTTAATATCAACCTCGGCTAAATTTAAACGATCAGCTTTTGGATGTTTAATAACAGATAAAACTTTGCCGACAACAACGCCAGAAAATTTTTCAGCTTGATTCATAAAGCCCTCAACCTCAACAGTGTGGTTAGTTAATTTATCAGAAATCTCTTGAGGAGAAATTGATTTTGGTATTTTTATAAAATCTTTAAGAATGTTGTAAGAAATTTGCATATTTTTAAAATTGTTCAAGAAACTTTATATCACCACTAGAAAATAAACGAGCATCATTAATATTATATTTAAGCATCGCCAGTCTTGTTAAACCAAAACCAAAAGCTAGGCCAGAATAAACTTCTGGGTCAAGACCACCAGCCCTTAAAACATCGGGATGAACTAAGCCGGCACCAACAATTTCTAGCCAACCAGTATTTTTACAAACACGACAACCCTGGCCCTGACAAAGAAAGCAGGTATATTCGCCGTTATTTCCTGGTTCAACAAAAGGATAAAATTTTGGTCTCATTCTTAACTTAGTATCTGGACCAAAAAGCCTTTTCCCAACTATTTCCAATAAACTTTTAAGATTAGAAAAATTAATATCTTTAGCAACAATCATCCCTTCTAATTGATAGAAAGTATGTTCATGGCGAGCGTCGGTTGCCTCATTTCTAAAAACTCTACCTGGAATCACAACTTTCAAGGGGGCGCCATACTTTAACATCGCTCTAATTTGCACTGGGGAAGTTTGGGTTCTCATTAATAAATCTCTTTCTCCCTGAGAATTTTTTAAATCAACATAAAAAGTATCTTGCATATCTCTGGCGGGATGAAGCGGAGGAACATTAAGAGCAGTAAAATTAAAATAATCACTTTCTAACTCTGGACCGTCTTCAATTATAAAGCCAAGTGAAGAAAATAAATCTTCAAGCTCATTTTGAACTAAAGTAATCGGATTTAAATGACCACTTTGTTGTTTTAAGCCTGGTAAGGTTGGGTCAATTAAGGTGTTATTAGTATTTTTAATAAACTTAGCTGAGACTTGATAGAAACTCTCTTGTAATTCATTCTTAATCTTATTAGCTACTTGACCCACTTCTTTGCGCAGATCACCGCTAAGATCTTTAATGTTTTTCATTAACTCACCCAACTCACCTTTTCTTGATAAAAATCTCAACTCTAACTCTTTTAAATTTTCAAGATCCTTAACTTCACTAAGTTTAACTAAAAATTCTTGTTTTAATTTATATAGTTTATCTTTCATATGATTATTCAATTTTTTTCTTGGAACTTAAAAATATTTCTAAAATTGTAAATATAATTATTAATAAAATTAGGTTGAGCCAGCTAAAATAATTGGCAGACTTGAGGACTAATAAAAAAATAATAAACAAAGAAAAAAGAAAAGATTGGCGAAAAGAGTTTTTCACAGAATTAAAAACCGCTTCATCTTTAGCAAAGAAAAATCTTAAAACTAAACCTAAAATTGAGCTCGTGCCGATTAAGGCAACCCCTAAACTAATATAAAATAAAAGAAAGCCAAGCCAATTAGTTGAAAAAGGATTAATTGTTCCAGCAATAAAAACAAAAATTCCCCAACAAATAGCCGTTAAAACCACCATCGCTAAAATATAATTTTTTAAAGTCATAGCTTTTCTGTGTTTTTATTAATTTTTTCTAATTCTATTTGATAATTTTCTAATTTTTCTTGTTCGGCTTTAACAATGTTTTCTGGGGCACGACTTACAAAATCTTTGTTATCAAGTTTTTGTTTCTGTAAAGATATTAATTTTTCTAAATTTTCTTTTTCTTTAATAAGAGCCGCCTTCTTTTTAGTTTCATCAATTGCTCCTAAAAGATAGATTTCAATCTTATTAACAACGGTAACTAAAGAATTTTCAAGCGGATTACCGCTTTCTTTAACCTCTAAACTTTCAATTCCAGTTTTAAGATTTAAAATTAAATGTTTTTGGCTCTCAATTAAATTTTTATATTCATGACCAAAAATAACTGCTTTAATTTTTTTAGATGGTTCAATTTTATTTTCACTTCTAAGATTGCGAATAGCAACGACTAGTTCTTGAATTAAGGCAAAATCTTTTAAAGCTTCTTGGTCTTTTTCTTCAAGCTCTTTAGCTTTCGGCCATTTTTCTACCATCAAAACCCCCTCAAAAAAACTTTGCCAAATAGTTTCAGTAACAAAAGGAATAAAAGGATGCCAAAGAATTAAAATGTCTTTTAAAATATTTCTTAATAACTCATCTTTTCCTCCTTCAACTTTTGCGATTTCCAAATACCAATCAGCTAACTTATTCCAACTAAAATCATTTAGTACTTTGGCAGCTAAAGAAAAATTATAATTATTTAAATACTCGGTTACTAAAGACTTAGTATTTTCAAGTTCCGCTATAATCCATTTGTCGGCTAAACTTTTTTCAGAGGTTTTTACTTCCGCCGCTGTCTTTATTTCTTCGCCTGTTTTTAACACTTCTTCCGTAGAGGTTTTATCTTCAACTAAATTAATAATAAACCGTGAGATATTCCAAAGCTTATTAATAAAATTTCTTTTCGCCTCAATTTTATCCTCGCTAAAACGAACATCGTTTCCTGGGGTTGAGCCAGTTAAAAGAGCTAAACGAGTAGCGTCAGCGCCGTATTTATTGGCCATATCAAGGGGATCAATTCCATTGCCTTTAGATTTTGACATTTTTTTACCCTTCTCATCTAAAATCATGCCATGAAGATAAACTTTGTCAAAAGGAATTTCGCCAAGTGCAAAAAAAGACATCATAATCATTCTTGAAACCCAAAGAGTTAAAATTTCATAGCCAGTTTCTAAAACTTGAGTTGGATGAAATTTTTTTAAATCAGCGGTTTTTTGTCCATCCTTATAATTATCCGGCCAACCAAGAGTGGAAAAAGTCCACATTCCTGAAGAAAACCAGGTATCTAAAGTATCTGGGTCTTGTTGCCAATCGTTTTCAATCGGGGCAACTAATCCTACATAAACCTCATCACCCTTATACCAAACCGGGATTTGATGACCAAACCAAATTTGACGTGAGATACACCAATCGTGGAGATTTTCCATCCAATCAAGATATCTTTTATTAAATCTTTCGGGAATAAAATTAATATTTCCAAGCCTAGCAGCTTCAATCGCTTTTTCTTTAAGAGATTTTCCGCCTAGTCGTTCTAACTTTTTATCAACACTAATAAACCATTGTTTAGAAAGAATTGGTTCAATCGGAGAAGAACAACGATAACAAATAGAAAGATTGTTTTTTATTTCTTCTTCTTTTTCTAATAAACCATCATCTTTCAATTTCTCAATAATTAATTTTCTCGCCTCTAAAGTTTTAAGTCCAGAAAATTCTCCGAAACCAGACTTAATTAAGCCGTCCTCATTAATTACTTTGATTATTTGTAAATCATTATCTTCAGCAATTTTAAAGTCAGTGGCGGAATGGGCCGGAGTGACGCCAAGAGCCCCGGTACCAAAATCCATCTCAACCTGACGATCGGCAATAATTTTAATTTTCAAATTTTGGCCACAAAAATTGGCTTTAATTGTTTGCCCAATATATTTTATATAACGCTCGTCTTTTGGATTAACGGCAACAGCGGTATCGCCTAATTTAGTTTCTGGACGAGTGGTAGAAATACTAATTGGAAAATCTTTATCATATTTAAAAGTATAAAATCCCGCTTCTTGTTCTTTATAATCAACCTCATCATCAGCTAAAGTTGAATGACAACGAGGACACCAATTAACCAATCTTTCTCCGCGATAAATAATGCCCTCATCATACATGTCTTTAAACATTTTCTTAACCGC